>ULTU01023766.1_pt1 | contig 18254 bp, 15 predicted proteins | sample 1957861 | NCBI WGS metagenome assembly ULTU01 (sample SAMEA4835742, study PRJEB28245) | human gut metagenome | biome: gut microbiome; material: fecal sample | place: Denmark | collected 2008
TAACTCGCCTCCTGCAATCACAGCCGCAGAGCATGATCTACTCAGAGTTCCGTCTGAAATGAGGAGACCCCGGTGGAGCCGAAGCTCCACCGGGGCAATTATGAAAAATCTATCAATTGGAGAAAAATACCATGATCTATGTCGTACAGAACGTTTTCTTTATCTAACTTTCTGTACATTGTTAATATAGTAGCGAAATATGAATAAATTATGAACAAACGGTAAATGTTTTTCACTTTTCGAAATATTTCGACTGCCGCTGGCACAGTCATCTTCAGCGCCCCTCCGAGTCCTGTCTGAACAGTAATGTGACCGCTCACCGGCCATGTCCCTTTTCGAGTACCTGCATTGAGTTGCCGCCGCATTTGTGGTAACGTATAACAAGGAAACTTAGCTTTATCTGTGAGGAGAATACATGCCGAAAAATAAAACACTGATCCCACACAACACGGAGCGTGAGGTGCTGGTCACGGGCCATCGTAACCCGGATACCGACTCCATCTGCGCTGCGATCGCATACGCAAACCTGAAAAATAAAATCACCGGCAGCTGTAAGTACATCCCTTGCCGCGCCGGCGAGCCATCCCGTGAGACCGCTTTCGTCCTCGATTACTTCGAGGTTCCGGAACCGCGGCTGATCACCACCGTAAAGACCCAGGTCTCCGATATCGAGTACCGTCAGACCCCGGGTGTAAATAAAAACATGTCCCTCAAGAAGGCATGGACCATCATGAACGAGGGCAATGTCGTCACCCTTCCAGTCGTCACGAAACGGAACGCCCTTGAAGGCGTCATCACCATCGGCGATATCGCGAAGTCCTATTTCAATGTCTATGACTCGCAGATCATCTCGAAGGCACATACACAGTTTTCAAATATCCAGGAAACACTGGAGGCGACCGTCGTTACCGGTGATGTCAAGCGCTTCTGCACCGAGGGTAAGGTGCTGATCGCGGCTGCAAACCCGGAGATGATGTCCTACTATATCGAGAAGCACGACATCGTCCTCCTCGGAAACCGTGCGGAGAATCAGCTCTCTGCGATGGATAACGGTGCCGACTGCATCATCATCTGTGAGGGCGCCGATGTTTCTCCGACCATCAAGGCACTGGCCGAGCAGAACGGCATGATCATCATGGTCACCAGCTACGACGCCTATACCGCAGCGCGACTCATCAACCAGTCGATGCCGATCAACTACTTCATGACGGAGGATGATATTATCACCTTCACCGAGGACGATTTCGTGGATGATATCCATGACATCATGGCGAACAAGCGTCACCGTGATTTTCCGGTCCTCAGTAAGGACGGTACCTACCTCGGCATGATTTCCCGTCGAAATCTCCTCGGAAATCATGGCAAGCAGGTCATCCTCGTGGATCATAACGAAGCCGGACAGGCGGTCGAGGGCATCGAATCTGCCGACATCCTCGAGATCATCGATCACCATAAGATCGGTGCCGTGCAGACCATGTCCCCGGTATACTTCCGAAACCAGCCGCTCGGCTGCTGCTCGACGATCATCACCATGATGTACCGTGAGAGCGGCGTAGAGATTGATCGTACGACGGCCGGTCTTCTGATGTCTGCGATCATCTCCGACACCCTGCTCTTCCGCTCGCCGACCTGCACGCCGAAGGACGAGAAGACTGCACGTGAGCTCGCGGAGATCGTCGGTGTCGATATCGAGAAGTACGCCTTCGATATGTTCTCCGCCGGCTCGAACCTGAAGGGAAAAACCATCAAGGAAATCTTCTACCAGGATTTCAAGCACTTCAAGGCCGGCAAGGTCGACTTCGGTGTCAGCCAGGTGACCTCCCTGAATAAGGAAGAGCTCGAAAGCATGAAGGACGAGCTGGAGGATTTCGCCCTTGAGGCGATGAAGATCGAGGGGATCGACATGAGCTTCATCATGCTGACCAACATCCTCGAGCGCAGTACCGACCTCCTGGCCATCGGATCCGGCGCAGGTCCGCTCGTGAACAATGCCTTCGCCGTAGAAGCTGTGCGGAGACCTGCACGAGGCGAAAACGGGAAGGCGGTCGATGCCTGGTCCGTCGAGCTTCCGGGTGTGGTTTCACGTAAGAAGCAGCTTGTGCCACAGCTCACCCTTTTCGCCGAACAGCTGTAAACAGAAATTCATGCAGTCTGGAAAGACAGTCATGCCGAATGTGCCGTAGGGCGGACTTCTGGCTCCGGCAAGCGGAGGCTGAAGTCCGCCCTTCAGACGTTATAACAGAACAGAGAGGAGACACTATGAATATTACGATGATCGGAATGCCATCCAGCGGCAAGTCCACCGTCGGTGTGCTGCTGGCGAAGCGACTGGGGATGAACTTCGTGGATGTCGATATCGTCATCCAGGAGAAGACGGGGAAGCTTCTGAAGGAGATCATCGCTGAAAAAGGACAGCAGGGTTTCCTGCAGGTCGAAGGCGATATCGCGGCAGGTCTCGATGTAGAGAACTCGGTCATCGCACCGGGCGGCTCCATCTGTTACGAGGACTGGGCGATGCAGCACCTCCGTTCCATCGGTAAGGTCGTCTACCTCGACATCAGTTACGATGAGATGGTACGCCGCATCGGGAACATCGTCGACCGTGGCGTCGCGATTCCGGAGGGATACACACTGAAGGACCTGTATGATGAACGCACCCGCCTCTATGAAAAGTATGCGGATATCCGCATCGACGAGCGCGGCAAAAGCCTGGGACAGGTCGTGGATGAGCTGCGCAGGATCTTCACAACACAGTATAAGGATGAACTGAAGCTGCCGAAGTAAACCCGGCAGCACAGGAAGAGCAGGAGAAAACGAGATGGCAGATAAGTATACGAAACGCCTGGTGCTGGGCATCCTTGCGCATGTAGATGCAGGAAAGACGACCCTCTCGGAGCAGATCCTCTACAGCTCCGGACGCATCCAGAAGCCGGGGCGTGTCGATAAAGGTGATGCCTACCTCGATACAGACCAGATGGAGAAGGAACGCGGCATCACCATCTTTTCGAAGATGGCGAGCTTTCAGCTTCAGGATATCGCGGTGACCCTCCTCGATACGCCAGGACATGTGGATTTTTCCGCCGAGATGGAGAAGACCCTGTCTGTGATGGATTATGCGATCCTCGTGATCAATGGTGCCGATGGTGTACAGGGACACACCGAGACCTTATGGCGTCTGCTGGAACGCTACCATGTTCCGTGTTTCGTGTTCGTAAACAAGATGGATCAGCCGGGGACGGAGAAGCCGGCCCTGATGGCGGATCTGGAAAAGCACTTCGGTATGAGCCTCGTTGATTTCAGCGAGGCCGGTCGCTATGCGATGTCCGACGCGCTGAAGGAAAATATCGCCATGTGTGACGAGCACTGCATGGAGCGCTTTCTCGAAACCGGTGTCCTCGAGCCGAAGGATGTACGGAACATGATCCTCGACCGGAAGCTCTTTCCGGTGTTTTTCGGCTCGGCACTGAAGGGCGATGGCGTGGAGGCACTGCTCCAGGGGATGTACCAGCTGATCGAAATTCCGCTCTATCCGACGAGCTTCGGGGCCCGCGTGTTTAAGATCGGACGGGATGCGCAGGGCCATCGCCTTTCCTATATGAAGATTACCGGTGGCGAGCTGAAGGTGCGTACCGAGCTTCTGCCGGGCGAAAAGGTGCCGGAGCTTCGTTTCTACAGCGGTGTGAAGTATACCACTGCGGATACGGCGGAAGCCGGATCTGTCGTGGCGATCCCGGATCTTCCGGGACTGAAGACCGGCGACAGCCTCGGCTGTGAGCCGGCAGGACGTGACCCGAGTCTGCGCCCGGTGCTGGACTATCAGCTCGTATCCGAAGATGTGGATGCGCTGGAGCTCTATCGAAAGCTGCAGTCGCTCGCCGACGAATTCCCGGAGCTCCATATCCGCTGGGACAGTGCGCAGAAGGAGATTCACATTCATCTCATGGGTGAAGTCCAGACGGAGATCCTGAAGCGCATGGTGAAGGAGCGCTATGGTATCGAGATTGGATTTTCGGCCGGTCGCATCCTGTACCAGGAAACGATTGCAGGACCGGTCGAGGGTGTGGGCCATTTCGAACCGCTCCGACACTATGCCGAGGTGCATCTTCTGCTGGAACCGCTCCCGCGCGGCAGCGGTCTTCAGTTCCGAACCGACTGCTCCACCGATGCGCTGGCCATCAACTGGCAGCGTCTCGTACTGACCCATCTCAAGGAGCGGGAGCATATCGGTGTACTCACTGGCAGCCCGGTTACCGATCTTCGCTTTACACTCGTGGCCGGACGGGCCAGCAACAAGCATACCGAGGGTGGCGATTTCCGTGAGGCGACCTACCGTGCGGTGCGCCAGGGACTTCGGAAGGCGGAGAACATCCTGCTGGAGCCGTACTATGCCTTCACGCTCGACATTCCGACCGACTATATCGGCCGTGCGATGACGGACCTCTCGAACATGAACGCACACTTCGGTTCGCCAGAGATGAAGGGAGAGCGTGCAGTACTGGAGGGCACGGCACCGGTTGTGGCGATGCGGAACTATCATCAGGAGCTGATGGTCTACACGAAAGGGCTCGGCAGTCTCTCCCTGCGCTTCAGCGGCTACGATCGCTGTCATAATCCGGAGGAGGTGATCCTCGCTCGGGGCTATGACCCGGATCAGGATATCCTGAATCCATGCTCCTCCGTCTTCTGTGCGCATGGTACCGGCTTCATCGTGCCGTTTGACGAGGTGGAGAGCTACATGCATGTCGAGTCGCCGCTCGAGCTGGAGGGCCCGGTGGAGAAACGCGACTTCGAAGCGGATGCCCTGCGTCTCGAGCGCATGCATGAGGGAAAGAAGGACGAGGGCTATAAGAGCGGCGGTCATTACATCGCAGATCAGGAGCTCGAGGATATCTTCGTGCGTACCTACGGACCGATTAAAAACCGGGCGAAGGACATGAATATCGCGAGTGCCCGCACCATCCGTGCGCGGGAAAAGGAAGAAAATCTCGCAGAGAACCGCCGGACGAAGAAACCGCTGGTGAAGAAAAAGAATTATCTGCTCGTGGATGGCTATAATATCGTATTTGCCTGGGAGGAGCTGAAGGCACTTGCCGCGGTGAATCTCGATGCTGCGCGCGGAAAGCTCCTCGATATCCTCTCGAACTATGCCGGCTACACGGGTGTCGAGCTGATCGTCGTGTTCGATGCCTATCGTGTGGCAGGACATGTCGTAGAGCAGACGAAGTACCATAATATCTACGTGGTCTTCACGCGGGAAGCGATGACGGCCGACGAGTACATCGAGGAGGAGACCCACGAGCTCTCGAAGCAGTATAACGTCACCGTGGCGACCTCAGATAAGGTTGTGCAGGTCATCACCTGGGGAAGTGGTGCCGTTCTGTGGTCCGCCCAGGACCTGCTTCGCGAGGTGCAGCGCTGTGAAGGAGAAATCCGAAAGGAGTGGCATGTTTAAACGTCAGTGGTGGCGTATGTCCATCGACCGGAAGGTGCAGAGCTTTGCGGCTGTGATCGTATTCATCATACTGGTCTCGGCCGGCTTCGCCATGTTCACGATGAACTATTCTCTCCGAGACTACGGTCAGCTCCTCGATGAAAACCGCGCCTGCCAGTCCTTTATGAAGGCGATGGAGGAGGAGGGCCTTGCCTTCGACGGCTATGTTTCTGCTGGTACCGAAACGGCACGGGATACGCTTGAGAAGGCGATTCACCATACGGAGCGTGCGATCGATGCGCTTCCGTTTGACTATGAAATCATCGGAGCGGAACGCTATGCCCGTACCTGGAATATCCGGAATGCCTATCAGCAGTATGCGGCATTCCGTGATGAGATGCTGTCTGACAGCATGAACCGGACCGGCTTCCTGAAGCATCTCAATGAATACAATCAGCGGGAGGATTACCTCGAACAGTATTCCCGCCGGCTGCTGCAGCTGACCGTAGAGGCTGGCTCGAGTGCGTATACCGAGAAGCTCCCGCTCTTCCGGGTGCTGCCGTTTATTTTTATCAACTTCACCCTGATTATGCTCGTCATCGTCGTAGAGATGGGCAGCGTGATGAAGGAGTCCATCGCGAAGCCAGTCCGGGAGCTCAGCCAGGAGGCGCAGCGCATCGCCCGTTCCGATTTCTCTGGAGAGGATATCCATGTAGAAAACCGGGACGATCTCGGTGAGCTCGTGTCGATCTTTAACGATATGAAACATGCGATGGAGGAGAATATCCAGACGATTCAGGAAAACCATCGGATGACAGAGCTGCTGCAGCAGGAGAAGCTTGAGAACAGCGAGATGGAGAAACGGCTCAATGCCAATCGGCTCGAGCTGCTGAAGAGTCAGATCAACCCGCATTTTCTCTTTAATACACTGAATATGATCGGCTCCATGGCGGATCTCGAGGATGCCCCGACGACCGAGAAGATGACGCAGTCACTTGCACAGCTCTTCCGGTATAATCTGAATACACGCGAGCAGATCGTGCCTATCGACATGGAACTCCGCATCGCTGAAAACTATATGTATCTTCAGAAGATGCGTTTCGGAAGTCGCATACAGTATCAGGTGAACACGCCGGAAGACGTCAGCCATATTCGTATTCCGTCCTTTACGATGCAGCCGCTGGTGGAAAATGCCATCGTACACGGTCTGTCGAAGAAGGAGCAGGGCGGTACAGTCTCGGTTACTGTGACAGAGGATCCGACGAGCGAGATCGTCACCCTCCTGATCGAGGACGACGGACTGGGCATCGCGGAAGAGCGGCTGTCTGCGCTGAACGCCCGCATGCATAACCCGGAGGAAAATAAGACGGCGCGGATCGGCATCGGTCTCGGCAATATCTATTGCCGGATTCGTACACTCTATCCGGAGGGGGGCGATCTCCGCATTGACGCAAAGGAAGGCGTCGGTACACGCATCACACTGACGATCCCACAGGAACGGGAGGGAGTGGAATCGCGTCCGGCGCTGGAGGGGGGCTGACCCCATAAACTTCGGCTTTAGATTTTGTTTAGAAAAAATTTATGGGGTCAGACCCCCTTACGAAATTCTTAAGACGAACGGGAACAGATCCCGTCAGGTTTCAGTTTGTAGTGAGGAAAGGAGCTTGGTATGTACAGAATCCTGGTGGCAGATGATGAGGCTATCGAGCGGAAGGTACTGCTGAAAAAGCTGCGCCAGAAGTTCGGTGAGGAATCGGCGGAATTTTATGAGGCGGAGAACGGACGTGAGGTACTGAAGCTGTATGAGGAAAAGGGGGCGGATATCCTGCTGCTGGATATCGAGATGCCCGGTATCACGGGACTGGAGGCAGCGGAGCAGATCCGGCAGAAGGACCAGAACTGTGCCATCCTCTTTCTGACCGCCTTTAACGAGTTTGACTATGCGCGGAAGGCGATTTCAGTGCATGCGCTCGATTATCTTCTGAAGCCGTATGATGAGACGGAACTGTTTCTCTCGATTGATTCGGCGATGCACTATGTCGATCAGGTGAAGGCGGGTCAGCTTCAGCCGCTGCCACAGGTGGAGACAGAAGCGTCGGCAGGTGGATCCTCCGGGATGGAAACGCCCGGTGAGGGCGAAGCAAGCCATGCACAGGAAGAGAGCGGTGAGGACAGGATCGTATCCCGCATGCGCCACTACGTGGAGACGCATTATATGGAGGACGTCTCCGTGCTCGATATCGCAAGTGCCTTCGGCTACAGCGAGGCGTACTTCTGTAAGCTCTTCAAACAGAACTTCGGAAAGAATTTCGTGACCTATCTGACAGAGTACAGGGTAGAGCTCGCGAAGAAGGCGCTCGCGGAGCTTTCCTGCAATGTAAAGGAGGTCGGACAGCGGGTCGGCTATGCCGACAGTAATTATTTCACGAAGGTGTTTCGCCGGATCACCGGCATGAGCCCGTCCGAGTATCGAAATCAGCTGGGCTGATTGTTCATAAAAACGTCATAATGGTGAGAGAAGCTATAATCTGCTGTGAAAAGTGCATAGATTATAGCTTCTCTTTTTGTGTACTTTGATAAAAGTGAATAACAAATGTGAACAAAATGTTAAAATAGTACGGCAAATGTCAGAATTTTCCTCTGTTTCCACGCAGGATTGTTTTTTATAATGTACGTGTGTGTGAAAGACATCCGCAGAGTGTGGGTGTCAAAATTATACAAAATGGAGGATATCTATTATGAAGAAGAGAATCTTAAGTGGCGTTCTCGCCGCAACCATGGTTGCATCCCTTGCAGCCTGTGGCTCATCCAAGCCGGCTGAGACCACTGCAGCAGCTACCACTGCAGCAGCTACCGAGGCAGCTACAGAGGCCGCAGCTGAGGAGACCACTGCAGCAGCAGAGGAGAAGACGACCGAGGCCGCAGCAGCAGACGGTGAGTACACTGTAAACGAGGCTGCAGCAGCTGATCCGGCGGTTACCCTGACCATGGCTGAGGTTAACCCGCTCGAGGGTACCATCTGCGGACAGATGGATACCAAGTTCAAGGAGGCTGTTGAGGCGATCTCCGGTGGTTCCATCACCATCGACCTTCAGGCATCCGGCGTACTTGGCGCAGAGCAGGACGTTCTTGACTCTATGCTCGGCGGTGGCGGAGACATCGATATGTCCCGTATCTCTGCATTCGCTCTGACTTCCTACGGCGCATCCAAGTCCGTTCTTCTTTCTCTCCCGTACGTTTTCGAGTCCAGAGAGCATTTCTGGAACTTCGTACACAGTGATCTCGGTGCAGAGATTCTGAACGAGTCTGAGGAGGCTGGTGTTGGTATCAAGGGTCTCTTCTACGGCGAGGAGGGCTTCAGACACTTCTTCACAGTTGAGAGCAAGCCGGTTTCTACTGTTGCTGATCTTAAGAACATGAAGATCCGTGTTTCCAATGACCCGATCATGCAGAAGATGGTTTCTTCTCTCGGTGCAAACCCTGCATCTGTTTCCATGACCGAGCTTTACTCCGCACTTCAGACAAACACCGTTGATGGTGCTGGTCAGCCGATCGCAAACTACGCTTCCAACCGTTTCGACGAGGTTGGTCCGAACCTTACACTGGATGGTCACACACTGGGCGCAATCGAGGTTGTTATCTCTGATGAGTCCTGGAACAACAAGCTGACCGACAACCAGAGAGACGTTATCACCGAGGCTTCCAAGATCGCTTCGGATTACTGCCAGAAGATCGCTGCTGAGACAGAGGATAAGGTTCTCGAGGAGCTCAAGGGCCGTGGCTGCAACGTCATCGAGATCACAGATAAATCCGAGTGGGAGGCTGCATGCGCACCGATCACCGAGGAGTATGCTACCGGCGAGCTTAAGGATGTGCTTGATCAGATCAAGGCACTTGCTTAATCGGTACAAAAGCAACCAGACGTCATTTTCGAATGACATGTAGTGAGGTGCTCACGGCGTGTCCGTGAGCACCTCATAGTTTTAGAAGGGGGATTCTATGCTTGACGCTTTAAAAAAGTTTGAGCCAATCTATGATTGGGTTTACAAAATCGTCATGGTGCTCTGTAAGCTGCTTCTCGTAGCTGATATCCTCATCATGACCTGGGTTGTACTGGGACGTTACCTCACCTTCTTACCGGCGCCAGGCTGGGGCGAGGAGACGATCCTGACACTGATGGCCTATATGTCCGTGCTTTCTGCGGCACTGGCCATCCGTCGTAATGCACATATTCGTATGACGACCTTCGATCGTTATCTTCCGACGGGGCTTCTGAAGGCCCTGGATCTTCTCGATGATGTCGCTGTTATGGTACTTGCGTTCATCATGCTGATCGTCGGCTGGAAGTATGCAAACGGCATCGGTGCGAAGGGCTCCTTCATCTCCATGCCATGGCTCAGTAAGAAGTGGATGTATTTCCCAATTCCGCTGGCCGGCTTCGCGATGATCTTCTTCGAGCTGGAGCGCTTAGTGATCGATATCGAGCACATTCTGGATAAGAATTATAAGCCGGATGACGGCATGCATTTTGATACACCGGATGAAAAGGAGGCGAAATAATTATGGCAAATACAACCGCTATTGCAGTTCTCCTGATTACATTCTTCGCATTGATTTTCCTTAGAGTGCCGATCGCGTACTCTGTAGCACTTTCTTCTGTCTGCTGCCTGCTTTATCAGGGACTTCCGCTGAATACGGTGGCACAGCAGATGGTAAAGGGTATTTCTTCATTCTCACTGATGGCCGTTCCGTTCTTCATCACCATGGGTGTATACATGGGAACCGGTGGTATCTCTGAGAAGCTGCTGGATCTGGCGGACGCCTTCGTCGGCTGGATGACCGGTGGTCTCGCCATGGTAAACATCCTGGCATCCTACTTCTTCGGTGGCATCTCAGGATCCGCTTCTGCAGATACCGCATCCCTCGGCTCTCTTGAGATCCCGATGATGGTAAACCGTGGTTATGATGTGGACTTTGCAACGGCGGTTACCATCGCATCCTCTGTTGAGGGTATGCTGGTTCCGCCATCCCACAACATGGTTATTTACGCGACCACGGCAGGTGGTATCTCCATCGGTTCGCTCTTCCTCGCAGGTTACCTTCCAGGCGTTGTTCTCGCAGGTTCCCTGATGATCGGTTCCTACATCATCTCGAAGAAGAGACACTATCCGAAGGGTGAGCCGTTCTCACTGAAGAGACTGGGACGCAGCCTCGCAACCTCCATCTGGGCACTGATGTGCATCCTGATCGTCGTTGTCGGCGTCGTAGCCGGCGTGTTCACAGCGACGGAGTCTGCTGCGATCGCCGTTATCTACTCACTGCTTGTATCGATTTACGTTTATAAGGGTATCACCTGGAAGCAGGCATGGGCGTGCCTCGACAGCTGTGTAGAGACCCTCGGTATCGTGCTGATCCTCATCTCTACCTCCTCGATCTTCGGCTACTGCCTGACCAGACTCCATGTTCCGGATCTCGCAGCAAACCTGATCACCGGTGTTTCGCATAACCCGGTAGTCATCGCACTGCTCGTGAACCTCATCCTTCTGATCCTCGGCTGCATCATGGATATGGCGCCGATCATCCTGATTTCGACCCCGATCCTTCTTCCGATTGTGATGAATATCGGCATGGATCCGGTTCAGTATGGCATCATCCTCGTTCTCAACTGTGGTATCGGTCTTCTGACCCCGCCGGTTGGCTCGGTTCTGTTCATCGGTGCAGCGATTGCGAAGCGTCCGATGGAGAAGATCGTCGTAGCGATGCTTCCGTTCTATGTGATGATGATTGTCGCACTCATGCTGATCACCTTCATTCCGAACATCTCCCTCCTCATCCCGAAGCTCTTCGGATATGTACAGCAGGGTACCGGTGTTCTTTCCATGATCGGCAAGCTGTAAGCAGCGTGTCTACATGTGAATTTTTGCGATTAAAAAGCGCGGCGGTTGAATCCGCCGTGCTTTTTTTATAAGATGGATGCGAACAGGAAGAGAGGTGCATGCATGCGTTATCATTTTAAGTACAGAAACGGCGTGAAGGAGATGTGGGAGCTCGCGATGATCTATCAGTACAGCTCACTGGTCGGTGTGGTCAATGTCGTCTTTACCTTCGCGATGGCGGTCCTCGCGGGTGCCAGCTATGGAAATCACTGGATGGGCTGGCTCATCGTTTCGGCGATCGGTACAGTTTATTTCCCGCTCATTCAGCCGCTTATCGTTTTTGCTCGATGCAGAAAAAATGCAGTGAAGATCCAGGAGGATACAGAACTTGCATTTTCGGAGGAGCATATCTATATCACCGTAGGGGAGCAGCACCAGACACTGACATGGAAGGAAATCTATGCGGTTCGTCGCTTTCTGAATCTGACAGTACTGTACACTGGACGTGGACACGGACTGGTGATTCCGGGCTATGCTTTCCAGAGTAAAGAAGAAAGCAAATCCTTCCTGCAGTTTGCAGAGGAAAGTGCAGTGAAGGCCCATCCGGCGAAAAAAACGAAGTGACGGTAGACAGTGAGAAGACGCAGTGACATGAAGAAACAGACGATTTTTTCTTTCAGAGGACGCAGAAGGTGCCTGCTGCTGAGCCTCGGCGGCATCGCTCTGCTGAGTCAACTGCCTGGATGCAGTACCAGCGTGGCCGACACACCGAAGAAGGCGAGCGCGCAGAGTACAGGTGACGCCGATGTGACACCGACTTCGGGTACGGATGCTGCGGGGACCACAGACGAACAGACGAATCGGCCGCAGACATCACAGGAGGGGCAGAAAAAGACCCCGGAATATGTCTTCAGCTATGCCGATAACCAGACGGGCAATTATCCAACCGTCCAGGCAGCACGCCGCTTTGCAGACCAGGTGAATCGGGAAACCGATGGCCGCATCGAGATACGTGTATATCCGAACGCAGAGCTCGGGGATGAGGTTTCAGCGGTCCAGCAGGTATCCTATGGTGGCATCGATTTCTGTCGTTGCTCGCTCTCGAATCTGTCGGACTATAGTGAAGAAACCCTCGTGCTGCAGCTGCCCTATCTATATGAGGACCGAGACCATATGTGGCGGGTACTGGATGGGGAGATCGGGGAACAGGTGAAGGACAGCTTCCAGGAAAGCGGTATGGTTGCACTCTCCTGGTTTGATGCCGGCGTTCGTAATTTCTATACGACGGATGAAGCGATCCGCTGCCTCGAGGACATGAAGGGGATGAAGATCCGTGTCCAGCAGGCAGAACTCGCAGAAGACATGGTGGAGGCGCTGGGTGCGGAAGCCGTGCCGATCGTCTACGAAGCCGTCAAGGATGCGCTGCAGACCGGTGAGATCGACGGTGCGGAAAATAACTGGGCGTCCTACGAGGCGATGCATCATGACGAAATCGCCCGGTACTATACCGTGGATGAGCATATGCGCGTTCCGGAGCTGATGCTCGTCAGCAGTGCGACCTGGGAGCAGCTTTCCGCGGAGGATCAGGCGACGATTCAGCGCTGTGCGGATGCGGCCGGCCTCTATGAGCGTGAGCTCTGGACGGCACGTGAAACGAGTGCACGGGAGAAGTGCCTTCGGGAGGGCACCGTCGAAATCGTGCTTCCAGAGCGGGAAAAGAAGCGCTTCCGGGATGCTGTTTCTCCTCTTTACAAAAAGTACTGCGGGGATTATGCTGAACTCGTTGAAAAAATCAATGAAATAAGAGATTGATAAGAAGGTAGAGAATATATGTATCAGATTCAGTTTGATAAGCCTGTACACGTTCATTTCATCGGTATCGGCGGTATTTCCATGAGCGGTCTCGCCGAGATCCTGCTCTCACGGAAGTTTCCGGTGTCCGGCTCCGACAGCCATGAGTCAGCATTGACCGACCAGCTGGCAGCGCAGGGCGCGGTGGTCCACTATCCGCAGATGGCAGAGAACATCACAGATGACATCGACGTCGTCGTCTATACGGCGGCGATTCACCCGGATAACCCGGAGTTCAGAGCCGCACAGGAGAAGAATCTCCCGATGCTGACCCGGGCCCAGCTCCTCGGTGAGATCATGCGGAACTATAAGGAGGCGATCAATGTCTCTGGCACCCATGGAAAGACGACCACGACCTCGATGATCACGGAGATCCTGCTCGAGGCGCATAAGGATCCGACCGTTTCTGTCGGCGGCATGCTGAAGGACATCGGTGGAAACATCCGCGTCGGTGGACAGGAGACCTTCGTCGTGGAGGCCTGTGAGTACACGAACTCGTTTCTCAGCTTCTTCCCGACCATCGAGGTCATCCTGAACGTCGAAGCCGATCACCTCGACTTCTTCAAGGACATCGATGATATCCGTCACAGCTTTAAGCTCTTTGCAGAGAAGCTGCCGGAGGATGGCCTGCTGGTGATCAATAAGGACATCAAGCACAGCGAGTATTTCACGCAGGCGCTGAAGTGCCGGGTAGTCACCTTCGGACACGAGAAGGATGCAGACTATACGGCTAACTTCATCAGCTATGATAAGTTCGCACACCCGAGCTATACCCTTTTCTATAAGGGCGAAGAGCTGGCACAGGTGGAGCTCGGCGTCACCGGCGAGCATAATATCTATAACTCGCTTGCAGCGATTGCCGTCGCCCGTTCGCTCGATATCCCGATGGAGGTGATTCTGCGAGGCCTGAAGCGCTTCACCGGCACAGACCGCCGCTTCCAGAAGAAGGGCAGTGTGAACGGCTTCACCATCATCGATGACTATGCGCATCATCCACAGGAGATCGCAGCGACCATCGAGGCGGCGAAGAAGTATCCGCACCGGAAGCTCTGGATCGTATTCCAGCCGCATACCTATAGTCGTACAGCGGCGCTGCTGGATGATTTTGCGGGTGCGCTGAGCCAGGCGGATGAGATCGTGCTGGCGGACATCTATGCGGCACGAGAGAAGAATACCATCGGCATCAGCTCCGATGATCTACGGAAGCATATGCTCGAGCAGAATACAAATGTATATTACATTCCGAAGTTTGAAGACATCGAGGACTTCCTCCTGCAGCATGTAGAGGAGGGGGATGTCCTGATTACGATGGGCGCAGGCGACATCTATAAGGTCGGCGACGACCTGCTGAAGCAGCCGGGTGCCATCGTGGAAGAAGCCTGATCAGACGAGGCCAGAAGCCCTTACGCGGGTTCTGGCCTCGTTTTGTATTACGAATCTGGCAGGTGTCCCGCCGGGGCAACTGCCAGATCCGACTGAAAATGTAAGCGTTTACCAAAAAGAAATAAGTTTTCATCAACAGTAATTAATGGAAATCCACCGCTATGCTGTGGATAAACACCGGATTGTACTATTTAAATACAATCCGCTGCCGCTCTTGACATCGATTTTACGCGCTTTTACACATTGCAATAAAATTGTAAACAATTTAGAATCGAGATGTAGGTCTTGACTTTTCAGCTGTGAACATTATCCACCGCGATGTGGATAACTTAGGTGGATAAAGTTGTGGACTGGATCGGTTGAAGAGCTTTGCACCCTGTGTTATCATCATTTCACCGAAGCAAACGGTGGTCCTGCCACCGGGCATTGCGGTGGGCGCGTACCCTGAGAACGACGTCTGCGTGATCGATTTTGCATCGGATTTTTTTAACTGTAGATTTCCGTATCACGGAATGTAGATAGAACCGGGTAGTTGAGATGGGCACAAATATTGTTGATAACCTTGCGGTACATGCGACCTGTATTTCGAACGATTTTCTGGATAAGTATCTGGGATCGGCGAACGGGGATTATATAAAAGTATATCTTCTGATGCTTCGGCATAAGGGAGAGCAGTTTACGGTGACGGATGCGGCGGATGCACTGAACCTGACCGACGGTGATATCGAGCGTGCCGTGCGCTACTGGGAGAAGCAGGGCGTCTTTAAGGCGGGGACCGATGCCCTCGTTCGCGAGGAGCTTCGCGAGACCTGCGATATGGGAGCAGAGGAGCAGAGCGCTGCAGCAGCTGCTTCGACCGCGATTCCGGCACAGGCGATGGAGCAGGCCGAGCAGAAGCTCGAGAAGCTTTCCGGTACCGTCGATGATGTGTTCGATGACGAGGAGTTCGCCGGTATTCTGTTTGTGGCGAAGCATGTGCTGCCGACACTTCCGAGCATCCGTCAGGTGGAGACGCTTCAGTATATGTATAAAGATCTCCACATGCAGGCAGATGTCATCGAGTATCTGCTTGAGTACTGTGCGAGCATCAAGAAGACGACCAGCAAGTATCTGCAGGCTGTCGCGATCAACTGGCACGAGCAGGGCATCGTCACGCTGGCACAGGCACGGGAGCTGATCAGGTCCTTCGAAGAGAAGAAGACGAAAAAGAAGACCAGTGGTTCCAGCTCCAGAAACAACAAGTTCCTTAACATCGAAAAGTCAGCAATCGATTATGACAGCATCGCACAGAAGCGTGTGCTGGACAGGATGAAGAATGGCACTCACGAATGCACAGTATAATCAAATCATGCACGTCTATGACGTCCGTCGTATGAAGGATGCGCTGCATCTCGAGGCACGGAAAAAGGACGCGTATCAGAAGCTTCCGGAGCTGAAGGCTCTGGAGGCTTCTGTGCGCGCAGAGGCGGGACGTACGCTCCAGCTGATGCGGGAGGGACAGAAGGAGGAGCTCCGGAACCTGAAGGACCATATCCGCGCCATCGGCGAGGAGAAGAAGGAGCTGCTTGTACGAAACGGCTTCCCGGCAGACTATCTCGAGATGCAGTATACCTGTCCGGACTGCCAGGACACCGGCTTCATCGGTGGGGAGAAGTGTCACTGCTTCAAAAAGATGCAGATGCAGTTTATCTATCAGCAGTCCCATCTCGGGCGCATCGTACGAACACAGAACTTCGATCACTTCGATCTCACACGCTTCGATGATCGGGAGCTGATCGATGGTGCGGGCGGAAAGACGAACCGTCAGTATATGGCGGAGGTCCGGAATCTGCTGCTGGACTGGACGCAGAACTTTGATGAGCGGCACGGCAACGTGATCCTGATGGGAAATCCGGGTACTGGAAAGACCTTCCTCATCAACTGTGTGGCGAAGGCACTGATGGACAGCTATCATTCGGTGATCTACTTCACCAGCACGGATCTCTTCGACAGCTTTTCGAGAGCGCTCCGGCATGATGTGGAGGAGCAGGAGGAAACAGAGGACGCGATCCTGAACTGCGATCTCCTCGTGATCGATGATCTCGGTACGGAGATGAACAACAGCTATACGACCTCGCGTCTCTTTTATGTGCTGAATCAGCGGATGGTACTGCACAAGTCCGTGATGATTTCGACGAATCTGAACTTCCGGGCGATGCAGGACCGTTATTCTGATCGTATCGTCTCCCGTATCATGGCGGAGTACGACTACATCCCGCTCTACGGAGTGGACCAGAGGCTGCGCTGAGCCGAAAGCCCATAGGTCTCTGAAACAGGTGGAAAAAGCAGCCGCCCTCCGAGCCCCTGCCGGAACGGCTACGGAAAAACTGTAGTTATAGAATGTATGGTAAAAAGATGTTGACAGTCATGACTGTTTACATATATAAAGAAGGTTGATTTGAGATTGGAACGTTTCTAAGGAGGAGAGAGAAATGTCAGATTCCAGAACTTCAGAGTTTATTGAGCGTATCCCGGTGGGACCACTGGCGCTGATGCCGCTCGATTCGATCCAGCCACTGGGCCAGAGGGTCGATGAGTATCTTTCTACATGGCGTACCCAGCGTGAGAGTGATCACAAGGAGACCATCGCCTTCAACGGCTACCAGAAGGACAGCTATATCGTACAGGCGAAGGTGTCCCGCTTCGGCTCCGGTGAGGCGAAGGCGAACATCCTCGAGACCGTACGTGGCGTAGATCTGTATCTGATGGTTGACGTCATGAACTATGCACAGACCTACAGCCTGTTCGGCCAGGTGAACCACATGTCCCCGGACGACCACTACAGTGATCTGAAGCGCGTCATCGCAGCGACGACCGGCAAGGCGAAGCGCATCAATGTCATCATGCCGTTCATGTATGAGTCCCGCCAGCACAAGCGTACCGGACGTGAGTCCCTTGACTGCGCGATGATGCTCCAGGAGCTTCATGCGATGGGCGTGGAGAACTTCATCACTTTCGATGCACATGACCCACGTGTCATGAATGCGATCCCGCAGGATAGCTTTGACAACATCTCCTGCTCCTACCAGTTCATCAAGGCGATCCTCGCACATGTAGAGGACCTCGATATCGATAAGAACCACATGATGATCATCTCTCCGGATGAGGGTGGTATGAGCCGTGCAATCTACTACGCAAACGTGCTCGGCATCGACATGGGTATGTTCTATAAGAGACGTGACTACTCAAAGGTAGTCAACGGCCGTAACCCGATCGTGGCGCATGAGTTCCTCGGCACAGATGTAGAGGGTAAGGATGTATTTATCATCGACGATATGATCTCCTCCGGTGAGTCCCTCATCGATACGGCCAAGGAACTGAAGGAGCGCAAGGCGAGACGTGTCTTCGCATGCTGCACCTTCGGTCTCTTCACCTCCGGCTTCAACAAGTTCGACCAGGCGTACGCCAACGGCACCTTAAACGGCGTATTCACCACGAACCTGATCTATCAGCAGCCAGAGCTTCTTACGAAGCCATGGTATGTAAGCGTTGATATGGCGAAGTACATCGCGCTCATCATCGACAATCTGAACCATGATATGTCGATCTCGACGATCCTGGATTCCAGCCAGAAGATCAATGATAAGATCGCTGCATACAGAACCCATCGCGAGGAGATGACCCAGCAGATGGAGCTTCCACTGTAAAACGCAGTTACTGTTCACTCGTGGCTC
>ULTU01015217.1_pt1 | contig 18181 bp, 14 predicted proteins | sample 1957861 | NCBI WGS metagenome assembly ULTU01 (sample SAMEA4835742, study PRJEB28245) | human gut metagenome | biome: gut microbiome; material: fecal sample | place: Denmark | collected 2008
GCCGCCGTTGCGGCTCGTGTTCCGTCTTTTAAGTTACACATACCGTTTATAAGTGCGCTCAAAATAGGCTTTACATACAAAAAAAACGGAGCAGGTGCTCCGTTTTTTCTGTATTGCCAATTGCACGTTAGTGTTCGAATTGGGAGTTGTAAAGGTTGGCGTAGAAGCCGCCTTGGGCGAGTAGGGCGTCATGCGTGCCTTTTTCGATGACGTTGCCCTTGTTCATGACAAGTATCAGGTCGGCATTCTTGATTGTGGACAGGCGGTGAGCGACGATGAATGACGTTTTGTTTTTCATCAGCACTTCAAAGGCTTGTTGGATTTTCAGTTCCGTGCGTGTGTCGATTGAAGAAGTCGCTTCGTCGAGAATGAGCATCGGGGGATGAGTGAGCATAACGCGTGCGATGCACAGCAATTGTTTTTGACCCTGGGATATATTGCCGCCGTCGTCGCCGAGCACGGTGTCATAGCCGTTTTCAAGGCGAGTGATGAAGGAGTGAATATGCGCGGCTTTTGCGGCTTGGATGACTTCTTCATCGGTTGCGTCGGGCTTGCCGTATGCTATATTTTCACGCACCGTGCCTTTTTTGAGCCAAGTGTCTTGCAACACCATTCCGTAGCTTGCGCGGAGCGATTTTCTCGTGACTTTAGTTATGTCCTTGTCTTCCACTTCGATCTTGCCGCTGTCGGGATCGTAGAAACGCATGAGCAGATTGATGAGCGTTGTTTTGCCGCAGCCTGTAGGACCGACTATCGCGATGCGCTGACCGCTCTTGACTTTGAGCGAGAAACCTTGTATGAGCGGATTGGTCTTGACATAGGAGAAATACACGTCGTCAATCGAGATATTGCCGTCAACGTCCGTGAGATTTTCAAAGCCTTCGTCAGATGATTGATCGGGGGATTCGAGCAGGTCGAACACTCTTGTTGCGGCGGCAGTTGCGGTTTGCAGCTCGGTTACAACGCCGGTGATTTCGTTGAAAGGCTTGGTGTACTGCGTGGCGTATGAAAGCACGCACGAGAGCGCGCCCACGGTGAGAGTGCCCACTCCTGCCACGGCGTTGCCTTTTATCACAAGGAATGCTCCGAGAACGCACACAACAACGTACACCACGTTGTTGACAAAACGTGTGCATGGGTTGGTCATGGCAGAGAAGAAAGCGGCGTTCTGTCCCCACTTTTTCAAGTCTTGGTTGATGACGGCAAAGCGGTCTTCTGCACGTTTTTCGTATCCGAAAAGTTTGACGACGCGCTGACTTGAAAGCATTTCGGTGACTAGTCCCGACAATTCGCCGCGCTTTTTTGCTTGCATGGCAAACATATTGTGACAGCCTTTCGCGATAAAGTACGCAACGAAAAGCGAAAGGGGAGTGAGAAGCACGACGACGAGCGCGATAAGCCAGTTGTACCATACCATAAACGCGAGCGTGCCGACAATGGTGACTATGCCGCTGAACAGTTGCGAAAAACCTTGGATAAGTCCGTCCGAGATTTGATCGATATCATTGCCCACTCTCGACATAAGGTCGCCGTGGGAGTTGGAGTCGATGTAAGAAAGCGGCACGGTGTTGAGTTTTGCATAAGCGTTTCTGCGAAGGTCGCGAATGACTCTGAACGACGCAAAGTTTATGCAAAGCGAGCCGAGATATTGGGATATAAACACCATTGCGATAAGAGCCGCGAGTATGCCTGCGTTCTTGGCAATGACGCCGAAATTCACGTTGTTTTCGCCGATGATATAGTCCACCGTGTTGCCGATGACGACGGGGGCAAGCAGCGTGCATACGATTTGTATCACGGAAAGCACAAGCGCAACAACGATTACGGGGACGTAGGGCTTTGCATAGCGCAGAAGTTTCTTTATGGCGACAAAATCCGTCTTTTTGTCCTTTTTGACTTTTTTGTTGTTTACAGGTTTCGTTTGGGTGACTTTGCTCATTTTTCTTCGTCCCCCTTTACTTGCGACAAGCATATTTCGCGGTATACGTCGCAAGATTTGATAAGTTCGTCGTGCGTTCCTTGTCCGACGATTTTGCCGTCGTCGAGCACGATTATAAGGTCGCAATACTTGATGCTCGTCGCGCGTTGAGACACCGTGACCGTCGTAAGTCCGTCTTCAAGGCGCATGCTGCCGAGTGCTTTTCTCAGTTTTGCGTCGGTAGCGAAGTCGAGTGCGCTCGAAGAGTCGTCAAGCACGAGAATATCGGGGCAGGCAACCAGTGCACGCGCGATGGTGAGCCTTTGACGTTGACCGCCCGAAAGATTTTTTCCGCCTTGACTTATCATCGTGTCAAGCCCGTCTTTCATAGAATATACGAATTCCGCCGATTGCGAAATTTTTAATGCGCGGTTTATTTCTTCGTCGGTTGCGTTTTCTTTTCCCCATTTGAGATTTTCTCTCACCGTGCCTTCAAACAGAACGGCTTTTTGCGGTGCTACGCCGAAGAGTGAATAAAGTTGCGCGTTGGTGTAATTTTTCACGTTTTCGCCGAAGACTTTTACTTCGCCTTCGCTTGCATCGTAAAGTCTTGTCATAAGGCTCACGAGAGTGGTTTTGCCACTGCCCGTGCCGCCGAGTATGCCGACGCTTGCGCCCTTTTCGACGATTATGTTCACGTTTGAAAGAGCAGGTTCGTGAGATCCTTGATAAGTGAAAGTGACGTCTTTAAGTTCGATCGCGGGGGCTTGCGGGTCGGGAGTTGCGCCGCTTCCTTCCTGCATCGAAGCCGTGACTTCGAACACTTCGTTTATGCGAGCCGCCGACGCGGACGCTTTCGTGAAGGTCACAAGCAAGTTGGCAAACACCACGAGCGCGTTGAGAATCTGCGTCATATAGTTGACAAGCGCGATGATTTCGCCTTGCGTGAGATTGCCGTAATACACGGTTTTTCCGCCGAAATACAAAAGCACGATGATTGCGATGTTGAGCACCGAATACGTGAGCGGATTGAGAAGGGCGGACAAACGACTGACCTTTATGGACGAAGACGCAAGCGAGTCGCTGGCTTTGTCGAAGATTTCCTTGTCTCTGTCTTGCGCGTCGAAAGCGCGTATAACCCTTGCGCCTGCGAGATTTTCTCTCGTGAGTCTCGTCACGTCGTCGAGTTTTGACTGAACGCCTTTGTATTTCGGCATAGTCAGGAACATAATAAGCGCAAGCGCGCCGGCGATAACGAGAGCCGCCGCAACGAAGATGAGGGAGAGTTTAAGGTCGATAATCATAGCCATGACTATCGCGCCCACGGCAATGAACGGAGCACGAAGAACGAGACGAATGAACATCGCTACGCCTTGTTGGCATTGATTTACGTCCGCCGTCAGTCTCGTAATGAGAGAAGTGGTGGAGAATTTATCAAGCTCGGAATAAGAGAACGTGTTGATGTGCGCGTATAGATCTCTTCTCAGATTCGTGCCGAAGCCGAGCGAAGCGCGCGACGCAAAGAATTGAGCGGTGAGCGAGAACGCAAGACCGAACACTCCGAGCGAGAGAATAATCAGTCCGCCGTAAATAAGTCCTTTGAAATCGCCTGCCTGTCCCATTGGAATAGCGTTGTCGATAATCCAGGCAACCACGATAGGCGTAAACAATTCGAAGACCGCTTCTATGAGTTTGAAGAACGGTCCGCAAATCGTCTTGCCCCAGTAACCTTGTAGATATTTCAGAAGTTTCGTCATTTCGTTCCGTGTGTGCGCAGTGCGCAAGAATTTTAGAATAAAATGCATTTTATCATAATTTATTTTTCAAGTAAACCGAAACGCCGCCCGTGAGCAAGTTTTATCCGCTTTTTCGGCTGCAATCCGTTTATAAAAAACGAAAATCGAATTTTCGATGCTTTTATTTGCACATTCGTATAATTATTTGCAATCATTATTGACTTTTGCGCGTATAAATAATATAATTGCATCGAGTAAAAAATAAAAGTATATGGAGAAGCCACAAATGAGTATTTGGCACGACGTTGACCCGTCAAGAATCACGCCCACGGACTTTTTGGCGTGTATCGAAATTTCAAAAGGAAGCAAAAATAAATACGAACTCGACAAAGCGACGGGTTCTTTGATATTGGACAGAGTTTTGTATACGTCCACCCACTATCCTGCAAACTACGGTTTTATTCCGCGCACGTACAGCGAAGATAACGACCCGCTCGACGTTCTCGTCCTTTGCTCCGAACCTATCGTTCCGCTTGCGCTCGTAAGATGCTATCCCATAGGCGTCATAATGATGCAGGACAGCGGTGAAATGGACTACAAGATTATCGCAATTCCTTTCAAAGACCCGACGTGGAACACGTATAAGGAAATCGAAGAACTACCGTCTCACATTATGGAAGAGATGTCGCACTTCTTCAGAGTCTACAAACAACTCGAAGGCAAACAAACAACGGTTTTCCAGGTGAAGAACAGAGAGTTTGCTGAGCTCATCATCAAGGACAACCTTGAGTCTTATAAGAAAAAATTCAATATCAAGTAAGACAATCAAAACTGAATAACAAATTTTTTTCGGGTTGACGTCGTTCAACCCGAATGACATTTTAGCGGATATTAAACACAGTCCGAAGAAAACAAAACAGGAGATAAAATGAAATACGATTGTATCGTCATCGGCGGCGGTATCGTGGGCACTGCGGTGCTTGACAGACTCGCAAGATACGACCTTGACCTTTTGCTTCTAGAAAAGCAGGACGATGTTGCGTCTTTTTCAACGCGAGCAAACAGCGGTATCGTTCACGCAGGCTATGACTGCGACCCGAACACGCAAAAGGCGTTGTTCAACGTGCAAGGCAACAAATTGATGTGGCAGGACGTGAAAGAACTCGACGTGCCCCATCATCAATGCGGTTCTATCGTCGTTGCGACGAAAGAGCAGGTTGAAGGACTTGAAATTCTCAAAGAGAAAGCCATGGCAAACGGCGTTTACGTTGAGATTTGGGACAAAGAAAAAACTCGCGAACTCGAACCGAACGTTGCCGACGATATAGAATTCAGCCTTTATGCGCCGAGTGCGGGTATCGTGTCGCCTTATCAACTCTGCATTGCCTATGCGGACAGAGCGGTGAGAAACGGCGCGCAGGTTAAACTCGAAGCGGAAGTCGTCGGAATAGAAAGAAAGGACGGCGTATACACCGTTCATACGAGCGCAGGCGACTTCGAGTGCGACTATATCGTCAACTGTGCCGGAGCGTACGGTGCAAACGTGAACGATATGGTAGGTGCGGAGCATTACGAAACGACTTATCGTCGCGGAGATTACTTCGTTCTCGACAACACGGAAAGAAAGAACGTACACACTGTGATATTCCAACTTCCCACGGCGGCGGGCAAAGGCGTGCTTGTCGCACCGACTGCGGACGGAAACGTAATATACGGACCGACTGCGATCGATACCACATATCCCGACGATACGGCAAGTTCGCTCGACTCTCTCGATATTCTGAGAAAGAGCGTTACGCTTTCCTACAAAACGCCCGCGTACAATAAGTGCATAAGAGTGTATTCGGGTCTTCGCACGATAATAGGACACGACTTCATAGTCGGCAAATCCGAAAAGGCGGAAAACTTCTATACGGCAATCGGCATTTGCTCTCCGGGACTTACTTCTGCTCCCGCAATAGCGGAATATCTCGTAAAAGCGATAACCGAAAAAATCGGCGCAAAGAAGAAAGCGGAATATATAACCGAAGTCGAAAAACTTCCCAGACTTACGGAGATAAGCGCAAACGAAATCAACGCGCTCGTAAAAAAAGACGAAGCGTGGGGAAGAATCGTATGCCGTTGCGAAAAGGTGACGGAAGCGGAAATCGTGCGTGCAATTCATTCTCCCGTTCCCGCAACTACGGTCGACGCGGTGAAACGCCGCACACGCGCAGGTATGGGAAGATGTCAGGGCGGCTTCTGCGGGCCGAGAGTTATGGAAATTATTTCGCGCGAACTGAATATACCTCTTGACAAAGTCAGAAAGGGCGGCGGAGAAGACTCAAATATCGCTTGCTACAAGGTTAAGGGGGTGCAAAGATGAATACTCTCAATTATGACGTTGTGATTATCGGCGGCGGCCCTGCAGGTATGGCGGCGGCTCTCTCTTCAAGAAAACAAGGCGCAAAAACGCTCATTATCGAACGTGACGTACGTTTGGGCGGAATTCTCAATCAATGCATCCATCAGGGCTTCGGCTTGCACTATTTCGGCGAAGAGATGACCGGCCCCGAATACGCCGACCGTTTCAGAAAAATGGTGGAGAGCGAAGACATCGACGTTATGCTTGAAAGCATGGTTTTGTCGCTTTCCGAAGATAAGACCGTCAACGTGTTGTCGCCAAGCCACGGCTATTGTACGATAAAGGCAGGTGCAATTGTGCTTGCAATGGGGTGCAGAGAACGCACCGCAGGTGCAATCGCGCTTCCGGGCACTCGTCCTGCAGGCGTGTACACCGCAGGTATGGCGCAAAAGATTTGCAACCTTGACGGCTATCTCGTAGGCAAAGACGTGGTAATTCTCGGCAGTGGCGACATCGGTCTTATCATGGCTCGCCGCATGACCACCGAAGGCGCAAACGTGAAACTCGTTCTCGAACTTATGCCATTCTCGAGCGGGCTTAAACGAAATATCGTTCAATGCCTTGACGACTACAATATTCCGATTAAATACAGTCACACGATAACGAGAGTGGTGGGCAAACCGCGTATGACCGGGCTTTATTACGCTCCTGTCGGTCCAGACAGAAAGCCCGACTTGTCAAAGGAAGAATACGTCGCGTGCGACACGCTTTTGCTTTCCGTCGGTCTTATCCCTGAAAACGATTTGCTAAACGGCACGAGCGTGGAAATGAGCAGAATAACCAACGGTGCGGTCGTCGACGAACATCGCATGACGAGCGTTGAAGGTATCTTCTCGTGCGGCAACGTGCTTCACGTTCACGATCTTGTGGACAACGTTTCTCACGAAGCGGAAATCGCAGGCGAAAATGCGGCAAAATACGCTCTCGGTCAATCTCAAAAGAGCGGTGAAATCGTCAATGTAATTGCAAAAGACGGTGTGAGATACGCACTTCCGCAACGTATAAGCAAAGGCGACGGAAAAGTGCAGATTTTCTTCCGTGTCGGCGACGTGTACAAAAATTGCAAACTCATCGTCGAGAGCGGGGAAAACGTTCTCGTGTCAAAGAAATGTATGGTGCTTGCCCCGGGTGAAATGGGCAATGTCATTATTGACAAATCAGCCGTTTGCGGCGACGTTATAGTGAGACTTGAAAAATGAATACGATATGCATAATGTGCCCTATGGGTTGTTCGTTGAACATAGAAAAAGTTGACGGCGAAGTGGTCGTCAAAGGCAACACTTGCAAGCGCGGCGAAATATACGGCAAGGAAGAGTTCACTCATCCCAAGCGCAGCGTCACCACGCTCGTGAATCTCGAAGGCGGTGGAGTGGCTTCCGTAAAGACAACGACGACCGTTCCCAAAGAGAATATTTTCGACGTCGTGAATTTCATCGGAACGCTCGTTGCTCCGAAAGATTGCAAGATAGGCGACGTCATCGCAAAAGACGTTCTCGGTTTCGGTGCTGATGTCGTAATCACCGGAAGAAGATAATTCAAGACGGGTTTTATCCTTGTATATCGCAGGAATAAAACCAGTTTTTCACAATTTTACGCAAAATAAGGCGCAAATCACGCCAAATGATTTTTTACAAAAACAAAGGACAATTCGCATATTGTTTTTCACAAAATATGCGATACGCGGGGAAATATGGAGATAAAAGGGAGACGAATTTTCAATTGCAGACCGATGGTGTTTTTCGCCTTGTCTCTTATTTTCGGAATTCTCGTTGCCGAGAGTATGTACGGCGCGAGCGTATGGTTTTATCTCATTCCGCTTTTACTTTTCATTCTTTGTTTTTCACTTGTTTTCGCTTTCAAAAAGTCAAGAAAATTTGCCTATATACCCATTGCGATACTCGTAGGTTTCGTTGCGATGACTTCCCACAACGTCGCGTTCAACGCAAATACCGTTCAGTATTTCAAAGGAGATTTTACGTGCACCGTCGCAAGCGATATAGTCGCTGACGGAAGGTATTGTAAATTTTACGTCAAGAATGTTTCGATTGACGGCAAAACGTACAAATACGACGGTTACGTCACGGGTTACCTTGACGAGATAGATTTCAACGCAGGCGACACGTTGAAGATAAACGGCACGTTGAAGTCTGTAGGACACGAGCGTTTCGACACGTTTTTTGCAAGTAATCTTTCAAAGGGCGTCGGCTTTAAAATATACGCCGATTCGGTGACTTTCGTCGGCGACGGCAAACTCGGTTTTATTGACGGAATCCGCCACGAAATCAAGAAAATTCTATACGAGTATACGGACGACTATACGGCTTCGATTACACAAGCACTCGTTCTCGGGGACAAATTCGGCATTGATTCCGATTTGTATTCCGACGTCAAGGCTTCGGGTCTTGCGCACGTCCTTGCGGTGAGCGGTCTGCACGTTTCGACGCTTGCGACTGCGCTGTATTTCGTGCTTAAAAAATTGAAAGTCAATCCCAAAGTTTGTTTTTGCGTGGTTGTCGTGCTCACGTTCTTTTATTCGATGCTTTGTTCGTTCACGGCGTCGTCATTGCGTGCGGTGGTTATGAGCGGCGTCTTCACGTTCGCGTCATCGTTCGGACAGAAGAAAGACGATTTGTCGGCAACTGCTTTTGCGGCAATACTCATCTTGCTTTTCCGCCCGTACGCAATCATGGACGTTGGATTTTTGCTTTCGTTCGGTGCGGTCATTGGTATTTTTGCTTTTGCACGCCCCATTGAAAAGGTCGGAATGAAAATCGTTGACAAGGTTTCTCCAAAACGTCATATAGGCAAGCGTTTCGTGTCCGTATTTGCGGTTTCTACGTCGGCGAATATACTGACTTATCCGCTAGTTGCGTACTTCTTCGGTGAAGTGCCGACGCTGTTTTTGCTGTCAAACTTTTTCGTTTTGCCGTACGTAATGGCAATCTACGTCGTTATGTTGGTGCTTTGTTTGCTCTCGTTTATCACGACGTGGGGCGGCTTCGTTTGGATACTCAAATTTTTGCTCATTCCGTTCAGGCTATATGTGGGAGCGGTTGGCAGTCTCAATTTCTCGACAATTCCCGTTGCGATGGGAGTCGTCGGTATATTAACTTACACGGCGATAGCGGTCGTTTCATCGAGATACGTATTTCTCACGAGACTGCAGAAGTGCAGGTGTGCGTTGATTATTGCGTCTGCGGGACTGGTTGTAGGTGCGGTTGCGCAACTTATCGTATATCTGACTTGCGACTTCGTGCCTGCCGAAAGTGCGATTTTCCTTATTCTGTCGCAAGGGCAAAATGTCGTTTTTCGATGATAAAACAGCGGATTTACTCATATTATATATTGCACGATAAAGCGTTTTTGCGACGATTTTTCGACATTATACGCTACGTTTGTCGAAAAAACTTAAAAATGTATTGCAAGCACGCGCGTTGTGTGCTAATATATCTATGATTATGATACTCTTAAAAGGGGTTAAGAATTATGATTGAAAATCTCAAATTGGGTCCTTTTGACGGATATTCCGCTCTCATCGTGATCATCGTGTTCGTGTTTGCGCTCGTTGCGCTCGTCGCGGTGCTTGTCGTGAGTATCATCAAAGCGATTAAAGAGCGTAAAGACGCAAAAGAAGATAAAGCGGAAAACGATTTTTATTCCGAGTACGGAGTCAATGCCGAAGAAATGCGACTCAATCAGAAACTTGCTCGTTTGCGCGGTGAAGTTAAGAACGCTATGCGCGGCAAAAAGCCTGCGAAGAACGCACCCGTAGACGATGCTCCCGTTGCGGAAAACGAAGCCGAAGAAACGCCCGTCGAAGAAGTGAAAGAAGAACCGACGCCGGAAGTTGCTCCCGTCATCGAACCCGTAGCGGAAGAGAAGGTAGAGCCTGCTCCCGTTGAAGAAAAAGTCGAAGAGTCGGCACCCGTTGAAGAACCCGTGCAAGAGCCTGTCGCAGAAGAAATCAAGGAAGAGCCGAAGGAAGAAGTCAAGCCCGAACCCGTCGAAGCGGTGAATGAAGGCACGAAACACGAAGCGGTTGAACCGGTCAAGGAAGAAGAACCCAAAAAGCAAGGCGTTGCTCAACCCGCCGCAAAGAAAGTCGTCAAAAAGAAACCGGACGACTGGTCTAAGTACGACGGAACTTACGAAGGATACTATTACGATCCCGAAGACGCTTGCTATTACGAAGGCACTCCGTCTCCCGCTCTTGCCAAAAAACTCGCCGCCAAAGAAGCCGAGCTTGAAGCTCTCAACGCAAACAAGGACAAGAAAGTCATCATCAAGAAAATTGCTCCGCCGTTTGCCGCTCTCAAAACTCCCAAGAACGCAAGAAAAGCACCGCAAAAAGTTGCAGGCTTTGACGAATCCGTCATTTACGGCAAATACATCATCGAGCACGTTGACAAAGAAGACGGCACGCAAGAGTATTTCTACACGCTCTACGATGCCAGTGGCAATGACATCTACGAAAGCTCCAACTACACCACCAAGGAGTACTGCGAGCGCGCAATCAATCGTTTCAAATCGCACGCCATCATCGGCACGTACACCATCGAAGCCGCCGACGGCAAATTCTTCTTCGTTCTCAAACGCAAGACTTACGTCCACAAGGGTGCGCCGCAAAACACTTTTGAAGATGCCAATGCGCGCATGAAAGAGATTAAGTCGTTTGCGCAGACTGATATTATCCGCGAACAGTAAATAACGCGCTATTCAGCGAACAACTTCGTCAGAGCCACGCTCCCGTCAACTCATGTACGCATAGTACATTAGGGTTGCCGTTAGCGTGGCTCTTTCTTGTTCTTCATCTGAATATCGCGTTATTTCCAATTAAAAATTGAGTACATTAGGGTTGTCATTCTCGGGGTGCTTTCGCATTCTGCATCTCAATATCGCATTATTTGCAATTGAGATTTATGTACATTAGGGTTGTCTTGCAAGTGGCTTTTTCTTGCTCTTTATCCGTATTTATATTTACAAAATGCGGCGGACAATTTATAATATACAAAAAACCGTGCAGGTGAATTATGGATTTTGCAAAGATAAAAAGCAATCTCGAAAATCGTGGTTTTATCGTTTCGTGCTTTGAGACCGCAAAGGCTGCAAGCGAGTATCTCGACAGCCAAATAGACGGCAAAAGCGTCGGTTTTGGCGGATCGGTCACACTCGATCAAATGGGCGTGCTCAAAATGCTTGAAAAGCACAACAAAGTGTTGTATCGCTTTGACGATCCCGACGGCAAGTCGCCTGTGGATATTATGAAAGAAGCTCTCACTGCCGATGTCTTTCTAACGTCAGCAAACGGCGTTGCCGAGACGGGCGAAATCATCAATATTGACGGCAACTGCAACAGAGTGGCAGGTGAGTTTTATGGGCACGAAAAGGTGTTTTTCGTTATCGGTAAAAACAAGATCGCGCCCGACTATGACAAGGCGCTTTGGCGCGCTCGCAACATTGCCGCACCCAAGAATGCACAACGCCTAAACAAGAACACGCCGTGCGCCGTGAAAGGCGACAGATGCTACGATTGTTCAAGCCCGGAGCGCATTTGCAAAGGTCTTGCCGTGCTTTGGAAGAAACCCACCAATTGCCCCTATGAAATTGTTTTGATAAACGAAGATTTGGGATATTGAGCAATATTTGCTATACAAAATTAAACTCGGCAAATTCGTCTTCGACCGCTAGGTTGCGCTCTCACACGATTTTGTCGGCAAAATTTATCAAATATCGGTTGACAACGTAGCGGTTGTAACAGAAAAAGGAGCGATTTTCGCTCCTTTTCAAATTATATTTTTTTTTTATAAGTCAAAATATCATTGCAAACTGTCTGCGTTTTCACTCTCGTCAGTATGTGATTGTGCGCAGTCTTTGGCTTGCTCCGTGTCGGTGTCGCTTGTTTTTGCGATTGACGGATTGTCCGAGCGTTCGATTTGAACACATGCTTGCGGGGCGGATTGTTCGTCCGTTATATCGTCTGTTTTTGCGTTTGCCGCTTTCTTTTCACGAGTTGTTTTGACAAGTTTTTCAAATGCCATAGTGATTGGTTTGTCGATGAGAAGGCGCAATTGTTCGATCGCCATACAAACAAAGAACGTTGCCGCAATAAAACCGAGCATAATCAAGAATGACACGTTAGAATCGTAAAATTTGCTTGCATGGAAGATGTTTTGATACATATATCCGCGCATTTCGTTGCTGTCGTGAATAAGATATATGCCAAACATCGTTGCGGATACGGACGTGACAAATTTCGACAAGCGCACGGAAGTGGTTTTCACGTCTTTAAGAGCGACAAGCAGAATGATTGCCGATGCCGAGCGCACGATAGAGCATTGTGCGGTGTTGCAAAAGTATCCTGCAACCAAAGTCGCGCTGTATGCGATAATTGGCACAAATATCCACTTTTTCGGCACTTTCACGTCATATTTTCTCACGAACGCCGCAATGAAGTAGAGCATAATAAACCAAATCGCGTTGTATCCGTCGCCCATGGCAAGTTGCGGAAGTACGTGAACGTCACCCGCGAGTATGCCGAGCACGATAAAGACGGCGCATGCCGCAAAGTGCGTTTTTTGTCTATGCGCGCGATAACGACGTTGAGCAGGGGAGATGCCAGCATCATAAAGATGTATGCCGAGAAAAACCAGTATTTGCCGCATATTACGGGAAAAAGCGAAGACAAAAGCCAGTTCCAAGAGAAACTCTCTTTGCCGTATATGCACAAAAACACAACAAAAAGCGTCATGCTATATATCCACACTTGCGCGTAGAGTTTTGCAAGACGGTGCCATTTGAGTTTTTTTGACGTGCAAGTGAAGTACGCGCCTATAAGCACGAAAAGATTGACGGACGGATTGAACAAAGACGTCAATATTCTTCCAAAGACGAAATTTGCGCCCGTCATGTTGTTTGCAAAACCGCCGTGCCCCAAGAAGTGTGAGCTTACGATCAAAAACATCGCAACGATGCGCGCAATGTCAAAGGCGCAGTTGCGCGGTTGTTTCATAGTCGGCGCGGTTGCGGTTGAAAGTTGAATTGAGTTTTCTTTTTCCTGTTCCATAAAACGATTATACAACTTATCGATGTGGCAAGCAAGCAAAACGCAATGCCACGCAAAGTTTGCAAGCAACAATGCAAAGTTTTAGCTCACAACAACAAGACAAGCGTCGCAGGGTGCGACGCTTGTGTGGTTTTTTTGTGGTTTTCACGCAAAACGAGCGGTTAGATGCGTGATTTTGATTGATAAAAGTCTTATTTTGCCAACGATTCAAGGATCTTCTCGCTCTTTGCCGCCACTTCTTTGAGTGCGCCGTCTTCAAAGGGGGAGTTGATGCCTGCTTCTTTTAGCATGTCGGTGAACAGCTCCGTTCCGCCTTTTGACGTGAAGGTGAGATAACGGTTGAATGCGTCTTGATAGTCGTCAAGCGATTTGAACAAGAATTGCAAAGCGTCCGATTGCGCAAGGCAGTAGTCGATGTAGTAGAAGGGCGATTCGTAGATGTGCATTTGATATTGCCATCTCGTGCCTTTGTCGAAATAGCGCATGCCCTTGGTGTTGAGATAGGGACGGAATTTCGCTTCGAGTTTGTTCCATTCTTCGTTGCGTTGCGCGGGGGTAAGCTCGGGATGCTCGTATACGACGTGTTGGAAAGCGTCCACAATTGTGCCGTAGGTCAGGAAGGATAGATTGTCGAAAAGGTGCTTGAACTTGTAGTCGTTTGCACGATCTCCGAAGAATTTGTTCATAAACTTCCAGCAGAAACATTCCATGCTCATAGAGTGCGTTTCGGCGGTTTCCATTCCGAGTGCGGCTTCTGCGTCAAGGTTCTTCTTGAAAGACAGATAGCTTGCAAAAGCGTGACCTGCCTCGTGCGTCAACACGTCCACGTCGCCCGACGTGCCGTTGAAGTTGGCAAGGATGAAGGGTTGCTTGTATTTGGCAAATTCCGTGCAGTAGCCGCCACCCCATTTGCCTTCGCGCGACATAACGTCAAAAGCGTCGTTTTCTATCATCATATCGATGAAATCGCCAGTTTGTTTGCTCATCTCGTGGTACATTTCGCGACCTTTTTCAAACATTTGCTCGGCGTTGAGAACGGGGGTGGGATCGCCCGATGCAAAGCACACGCCGTAGTCGTAGAGTTTCATATCGTCAATGCCCATGCTTTTTGCGCGAGCGGTGCGGATGCGGCTGACAACGGGCACGATGTCGTTGAGCACGTTTTGGCGGAATTTTTCCACTTTTTCGCGGTCATAGCAAACTCTGCCCATGCGGTAATAGCCAAGCTCAACAAAGTCTTTGTATCCCATCTTTTTTGCCATGCGGTCACGCACTTTTACAAGTCTGTCAAATGTGCCGTCAAGGATATCGCTGTTTTTCTCAAATACTTCGCCGAGCGCGTCATAGGCTTCTTTTCTCGTTTCGCGGTCTGCGTCTTCCATATATCTGCGAAGTATGGTCAACGGCATTTTCTCTCCGCGGAAATCGACGGTGAATTCGCTCATAAACTGCGAATATTCGTTGACGATTGCGCTCTCTTCTTGCAGATCGGGCACAATGCTCTCGTCAAGTGCTTTGAGCGAAACTTCATAGTTTTTGTACACGGTGACGGGCAGTCTTTTTTCGACTTCCGCGCGGAAGGGCGTTGACATCATCGCTTGCATATACGCAATTTGCACACCCGAAAGAAGCGGTGCGTTTTGCTCGTAGTATTCTTTCTCCGCCTTGTAGAATTCGTCTTTTGTGTTGCAAGACCAACGCATATAGGACAATGCGCTTTCTGTGTTCAATTCTTCGGTGACGGAGAGCAGTTGTTTTCTTGCCGCAAGCACGTCATCGGCGGACTTTGCGTTGTTGATGCTATTGATGCAAAGCTCGTATGCTTTTTTCACGTCTTGGATGTCGCATCTTTGATATGGAATGTCGCAAACTTTCATAAAAACTCCTTTTATATAGATATATATTTATAACTATAAAACATTGATGAAATCATTATTTGTCAACATTGCCGATTTGTCAAGAAAAAAGCGTTCTATTTGCGTATAAAACAAGCACCCGACAAAAAATATGCCGAGTGCTTGCGATTTTTTGATAGTGAAATGCAAACTTATTTTGTCAAGCCTTCTTGAACTGCGACAGCGCAAGCAACGCATTTTATAGAACCAAAAAAGCATCCTTGCGGATGCTTTTGGTTTTTGGTTCTACTTTGCTACGCAAAGCAAATGTTCGTTCGCAAGTGCGGAACGATTATTTTGTAAGTCCTTCTTGCACAGCAACAGCGCAAGCAACGCTTGCACCAACCATGGGGTTATTACCCATGCCGATAAGGCCCATCATTTCGACGTGTGCGGGGACTGAAGAAGAACCTGCAAATTGTGCGTCGGAGTGCATTCTGCCCATCGTGTCGGTCATGCCGTAAGATGCGGGACCTGCTGCCATGTTGTCCGGGTGAAGAGTTCTGCCCGTGCCACCGCCGGATGCGACGGAGAAGTATTTCTTGCCGTGGTCGACGCACCATTTCTTGTAAGTGCCTGCAACGGGGTGTTGGAAACGAGTCGGGTTTGTGGAGTTGCCGGTGATGGAGACGTCAACGTCTTCAAGACGCATGATTGCCACGCCTTCGGTGACGTCGTCGCAGCCGTACACTTTGACAGCGGCTCTTTCGCCGTTGGAGTATGCGGTTTCTTTGACGACGGACACTTCGCCTTTGTAGTAGTCCATTTTGGTTTGGACATAAGTGAAGCCGTTGATACGGGAGATGATGAATGCGGCGTCTTTGCCGAGACCGTTGAGAATGACTTTAAGGGGAGTCTTTCTGACTTTGTTTGCGGTTCTTGCGATACCGATTGCGCCTTCTGCTGCAGCGAAAGATTCGTGACCTGCAAGGAATGCGAAGCACTTGGTGCTTTCTCTAAGGAGCATTGCTGCGAGATTGCCGTGTCCGAGACCGACTTGACGTTGTTCTGCAACAGAGCCGGGGATGCAGAAGGATTGAAGTCCTTCGCCGATTGCCTCTGCGGCGTCTGCAGCGTTCACGCAGTTTTTCTTGATTGCGATTGCGCAGCCGACGGTGTATGCCCAAACGGCGTTTTCAAAGCAGATGGGTTGCACGCCTTTGACGATTGCTTCGCAATCAACGCCTTTTTCAAGGCAAATCGCTCTTGCGTCTTCAAGGTCTTTGATGCCGTATTGAGCAAGAACTTTGTTGATTTTGTCTATTCTTCTTTCATAACCTTCAAATGTGACACTCATAGTTGAATCTCCTTATTCGTGGCGTGGATCGATCCACTTCACAGCGCCGTCTTCAGCTTTGTATCTGCCGTAGGTGCCGGTGCATTTTGCAAGTGCTTCGTTTGCGTCGACGCCTTTCTTGATCATTTCCATGAACACGCCGAGTTTGCAGAATTGATAGCCGATGATCTCGTCGTGTGCGTCGAGAGCGACTTTCGTGACGTAACCTTCAGCCATTTCGAGATAACGGGGTCCCTTTGCAACGGTGGAGTACATCGTGCCGACTTGGCTTCTCGTGCCTTTGCCGAGATCTTCGAGACCTGCGCCGATGACGAGACCGCCTTCGGAGAATGCGGATTGCGTTCTGCCGTAAACGATTTGCAAGAAGAGTTCACGCATTGCAGTGTTGATAGCGTCGCACACAAGGTCGGTGTTGAGCGCTTCGAGAATGGTCTTGCCGGTGAGAATTTCAGCCGCCATAGCCGCAGAGTGAGTCATACCGGAGCAACCGATGGTTTCAACGAGTGCTTCCTGAATGATACCGTCTTTGACGTTGAGCGTGAGTTTGCAAGCGCCTTGTTGCGGTGCGCACCAACCGATGCCGTGGGTGAGACCGCTGATGTCCTTAATCTCTTTCGCTTGAACCCATTTTCCTTCTTCGGGAATAGGAGCGGGACCGTGATTAGGGCCTTTTGCAACGCAACACATGTTTTCAACTTCACTTGAATATTGCATAGATAAATGTCTCCTTAAAGAGTTTATTTTATTTTTGGTCGATGACATTTTATCATATAGATAAAGTTTTATCAAGAAAATACGGAAAAATATCTTTGACGATTTCAAATATAAACGATTTTGATGCCGTAAAGGGCGATATAGTGGAAAAACAAGTTGCCAAAAGGTGGCGATAGTGGTACACTTATCTATACAAATACTATTCCAAAAGGATATAAATATGGCACAAAACATTATCGACCAACTTCGCGAACGCGGTTTGGTCAAACAAGTGGTTTTTGAAGAAGACCTGAAAAAGTTGCTTGACGAAGGCTCTCAATCCTTCTACATCGGTTTCGATCCGACTGCAGACAGTCTCCACGTCGGTCACTTCATGCAAATGATAGTGGCAAAACGCTTGCAAGACGCAGGACATCGCCCCATCATTCTCATCGGCGGTGGCACGGCAATGGTCGGCGACCCGTCGGGACGTACGGACATGCGTTCCATGATGACGAAAGAGACAATCCAACACAACGTCGATTGTTTCAAAAAGCAAATGGCAAAATTCATTCGTTTTGACGGTGAAAACGCCGCGATTCTCGTCAACAACGCAGACTGGCTTCTTGATTTGAATTATATCGATTTCTTGCGCGAAGTGGGCGCAAACTTCTCGGTCAATCGTATGCTCACGGCAGAGTGCTACAAGCAACGTCTAGAGAAAGGTTTGACTTTCCTTGAATTCAACTACATGCTCATGCAGTCCTACGACTTTTTGGTGCTCAACAGAAAGTACGGTTGCGTGCTTCAATGCGGCGGCGACGATCAATGGTCAAATATGCTCTCGGGCGCGGACCTTATCCGCAGAAAAGAGCAAAAAGACGCTTTTGCAATCACTTTCGGCTTGCTCACGACCTCTGAAGGCATCAAGATGGGCAAAACCGCAAAAGGCGCGGTGTGGCTCGATCCCAACAAGACCGCTCCGTACGATTTCTTCCAGTATTGGAGAAACATTGCGGATGCGGACGTAGAAAAGGTGTTCAGATTCCTTACTTTCTTGCCGCTTGACGAGATAAGAGAACTCACTCGATACAACGACGAGCGTATGAACAAGGCAAAAGAACGCCTTGCGTACGAACTCACCAAAATGGTGCACGGCGAAAAGGAAGCGGACG
>ULTU01066359.1_pt1 | contig 18165 bp, 25 predicted proteins | sample 1957861 | NCBI WGS metagenome assembly ULTU01 (sample SAMEA4835742, study PRJEB28245) | human gut metagenome | biome: gut microbiome; material: fecal sample | place: Denmark | collected 2008
ATGTATCAAGATGAACTTCTGACAGGCTCCTATGATTACCCGGAGGAGGCGTGAGTGATGAGCAAAGAATCCAATTTTTTGATTTATTGCATGGAGCGGTACCGTCATTTCAAAGGGCTTTCCGGTGCAGATGTGGCAAAGACTTTTGAAGAGTATGGCATTTATGGGTATATTACAAAATATTTTGAATCACTGCACACAATGGGGGATCATTGCATCGTGCAGGATATTGACGATTATATTAGCAGCATCACAGGCAACAATCGGATCAAGGCGTAACTGCCTGTATGATATTCCCCAAGGGCGGAATCTATCAAGTAAAGGAAAATGATATGGCAGAATTGAACCTGAAACAAATTATAAACCGCCTGAATGCGGAATTTGCCGGGGAGACCCGGAACTGGTTTTCTGGTACGATGACAAGGCAGAATTTGCCGAGGATATGGAGACGGTGGAGCTTTATGATGATTACAGTTAAAAATATCTTTATTGCCGCTACGCTATTATCGCTATCTGTTTCATTTCCTTCATTAGCAGCAGACTTGCACAATATTCCGAACATGAAATTGGAAGGCGGCGTAAGCTCTATTGAAGAACCGTTTCCATACGGATTTTTTAGCCTTTATGAGAAGCATTTCCTCAATGTACCAGATTACGTTCTTGAGTATTATGGAAAATGCGGTGGGACCTTCACATTCACAACGAGAGACATTGACGGCGATCCGAATGAAAATATCCTTGGATATTATTACGAAGATACGAACAATATAGAAGTAAAACTTGACATGGCATTGATCGTAATGCAGGACTCTAAGTTCTATTCAACACCAGCACATGAGCTTGGTCATTTTATTCAGACGAGAACGGGAAGCTACTGGACAGATGAAATGAGAGACGCATTACAGAAGGAATTTCTTAAACGATCAAAGACAAGCTCTGTTGTCATTAACCAGAAGGAAGCATTTGCTTACGCGTATGCAGATTACGTAATCATGCCTTGGAAGGTGAATCCGGAAATGAGGGAAACAATCAAGACCTGCTTAGATGTGATCAAGCAGTTAAACGGTGGAGGAGTAGATACATGGGTAGATATTTACCCAGATCCATCTACACTGACTGCTCCTGGAACTGTTGCATACATTTAAGATGTTCGGTTTAATTTCAAAATTTATATGGTATCCAAAATAAGTTAGTTTAAACTGCTTATTTTGGATACCTTTTTTTCGATACCCATATATACCATGAAACAATAAAGTCAGCGGCATGATAGCTGCGGAGTAAAGAAAGGAAAGGTATTAAAACATGTTAAACAATGTTAATAATTCAAGGAAAACATATCCGCCAGGAACGAAGATTAAATTAATTAAGATGGATGACGTTCAGGCTCCCCCAAGTGGAACTATAGGCACAGTGACTTGCGTTGATGATATCGGCACTATTCACATGAAATGGAGCAACGGTTCGTCATTAGGACTTGTGCCGGATGACGAATTTGTTATGGTAAAGGAGTAATAGGTATGTTTTCTAGGAAATTAAAGAGAAAGTTTTTCGTTGCAGCGTTAGGTTTTATTCTTGCCGGAACAAGTTACAGAACTACGATTCGGGAAATTTTAGCATCTAACCTTGAACGCGTGGTCGATATGACTACGGAAAATGCAGAAAATGTATGGAACGTAATCGATATTGGCCAAAATGAAACTGCATCTGTAGAAGATGTCTCATCCGGCGAAATTAAAACATGGAATGGCTCTGAGCCAATACCAGATTATGCAGGACAGACATATGTCGAGCTTAACGGCAACAAACCGTATTTTACAGATGGTGATCTCACAACAGAGGCATTTGAAAACTATTCCGACCTGGACTCACTTGGAAGGTGTGGCCAAGCTTATGCAAATACCTGCAAGGAGCTGATGCCGACTGAGGAGCGAGGAGAAATTGGAATGATCAAACCTTCTGGATGGCATACCGTCAAATATCCGGATGTCATTAAGGACCGGTATTTGTATAACAGGTGTCATCTCATTGCTTTCTGCCTCGCGGGTGAAAACGCAAATGAGAAAAATCTCATTACCGGAACTAGGTATCTCAATGTTGAAGGTATGCTGCCGTTTGAAACGGAAGTAGCCAAATATGTTGAAGACACAAACAATCATGTTCTCTATAGGGTTACACCGATCTTTGTATCAGATGAATTAACCTGTAGGGGTGTAGAGATGGAGGCTCTTTCTGTAGAAGATAATGGAGCAGGTATATGTTTTCATATATTTGCTTATAATGAGCAGCCGGGTATCGCTATTGATCATCGTACAGGTGATAGCCGGGAAGGATAGCTGGTCATTGACAAATTCAACAATCTTGTTGTATTCTGTTTAATATATTGGCGTCGCTTTAAATCAATCCATATTAAACCGTCAATGCAAAAATTAATCAAATCCAGTTCTGGTGATTTTCTATTTTTTATTAGAATAAAATTGTAGTGATACTTCCCATCTGATTCTGCATCGAGAATCAGATCAGGAAATTCACGGCAAAATTTTTTCGAAAGGATTGCACAAAGCTTTATCGCGTCATCAAATACGATGAGTAGATGACGATATTGGCTAAGTGCTTATGGTGAGAAAATTATGAAAGTACGCATTAGTGACAAATTCAATATGTCTCGTGACGAGAATATTTTTTGCGCTAAAAGGATCCTGGTTGATTCCGTTTATAAACAGGCAAACCTTGAAGGTATTGCTGTTACATTTGCGAACACACAGGATATTTTAAATAATGTGAATGTTGAAACACTCACGCCGAATGAAATCAGTAAGGTTTGTTGCTTACGTGATGGATGGAGTTATTTATTAGACCATCTTGATTGTAATGTTGACCTTGTGTTTTTAGAATCTCTTCATGAAATTATTGCGAGATTTGATGTTCCATATCAATATCTTGGAAAATTAAGAACTGAAGCTGTTATGATTTCTGGAACCGACTGGCGGCCAAAACTGCCGGATGCAAATGAAATCTATTTGAAATTGCAAGAGCTTAACAAGATTGAATCCATTACAGATCGTGCGTTGTCTATCGGATTTTACCTTATGCGCGCTCAGATTTTTAAGGATGGAAATAAAAGAATTGGGTCATTCGCCATCAATAAAATACTCATCGCGAATGGTAAAGGTATCTTTAATGTACCAGTCAAATATGATGGTACGTTTAAGCAGATGCTTGTAGACTATTACGAGAGTGATGACGATAGTGAGCTTAAACAGTGGGTTTTTTCTAATTGTTTGGATGGAGTGTAACTATTCCTTTTTGATTTATAATGAGGCGGATTAAAATCTGCCTCATTTTTTTTGAATTAAAAAAGGCCTTCGCGGTAAAGCGAAAGCCCTAAATCATAAAATATGACTAAATATCAATGCTTACAAATCGTATTTGTAAACGTTGAGAAAATCATCACCTGGCAAATTATCGTTTGCGAACTCTTCAAGCTCGTCTAAGCTCGAATCATTTGAAATCTCATTATGTGAGACCCCATTTTTTTCGCAGACTTCAGTAACCAGTTGATAAACAAATTTTTTACAATCTGCTTCAGATTGGAATCGTTTATAAGCTTCGTCTTCCATAATCGAGTCGCATGACTCGATCCCGGCAGAGATTACATGTGTATACGGATATATGACAATATCTCCGTTAACAATGACTGCATATCCACCGCTAAATTCTTCTGCAAGATATGAGAAATGAACATCCGGGAATCTATCATTAATGATATTTTCAAACACTTCCGGATATGCGTTCCAGGCATCATCCGCGTAAAGTGTGAATCCATACAGGTCAGAATAACCATCTAACATGTGAATTTCCGCAACGTAACACAGATCGCCACGTGCATTTTTCACCATATCTTTTTCTGGTATAAGGAACTGTGCCTGTAAAGCCAGATATCTGCACTTCTCATTTTCGTCAAGGAAACGAGCAAATTTATTGCGTAATTCAAGCAATTCATTTTTATTCTTTGAATAAAATGTATACTCTGTGCTGCAATTATTTGCCATTTTACCAATCCTTTCTTACTTTATTCCGTAGAGTAGCGAATCAAGGATGTGCTCGATTTGAAAAACATCGTTGATTCTGGTTCCGGAATAAGTACTTTTCCCGGAATTGTTCACTCCATTTATCCATTTCACGGACTTTCCGCCAGCGTTTTCCCATGAAATCAGATTTGGTGAGTGGTCATCGATAAGTATATCTTTTTCAGATAACTCCTTATGAGAAGTATCTTCAACAAATGATGACTTCTTAATTCCGTATGGAACACAAATGACGTTTTCAATCTTCAGGTCCGGTATGTTGTTCTTTAGCCACTGAAGCTTCTCATCCTTTGCGTAGGCTGAATCTGTCAAAAAAGATGTGAGAATATAATTCTCCAGTTCACTACGCTTAAAGAGTTTGTTTGCCAATTTACAAAGTGCCGTTTCCGGCTCAAGACTTGCAAAATAGCCTTTTTTATAAAGATCGGAAAATGTTGCTGACGAACGCCATTTCGCAAGCGTTCCGTCCATGTCCCAAAATACTCTAATTTTACTCATACGTACTTTCTTTCTGACCAGCGCTCCAATCGCTGGTCTAAGTAAATCAAAAGACCAGCAGTTGGAGACTGCTGAAAAAAAGTTACACTGCGTAAAAATAGCATTCATTAACGATACGTTCGAAGTCCTCCGATGTAAGATTTAAAAAATCATCCAACGGCATTTGGATCGTATTAGATCTTGGATCCTCGCCTGGATCATCATCCACGGTTTCGACATGAATGAGAATCTTGTCTTGTTCATAGTAAACATTCAAATGATATGTTTCCTCTGAACGATCGACAAGTTCATACATTCCATCAAGTGCCCATAATTTGATCCTGCCAAGATCGAATTTATTGGCATTCACTTCGCGGCGACTTTCAAGCTCGTATTCGATACGTTTCGCCTTTGCGGTTTTCCCTTCTGCCTGTAAGATCGTAATGATCTTTTCAAGAGCCTCATCGCTATAGTCATCTGTATAGCGTTCAGCCCATGAACAAAGTTCATCCGCTGTTCCATCGATACCCAATTCGGCATCGTAGTACTTTTCAATCATAAGATATCCTCCGTTAGCTTCTTAAATGTTTTCGGCATAGTATTTTGAAACTATCGTCGGACCATATAATGTATCCGCCGGTCTCTTAATACCAAGTCTGTACTTCACATTGCTGATCGCCCTCGCTGCTGATGCAGCCCAGGTCTCGCCAAGAAGCCTTGTTACCTCGCGCGAACCATCCCAATCATGGATGATTTCCTGCACGTAAACACGGTAATGAATATTACCTTTTTTAGTCATACTTTTTACTCCTTTCTGTAAAACAGCATCTTTATTGTTTCATGGTATATATGGGTATCGAATCGAATTTGCTGTATATAGCTCATTAACATTTAGCGAATAACCAAGTCGTCATGCAATGTTTGAAGTCATTTGTACTGCCAAAATATTTCAATACCAATATATATAGTGAAAACATATAGATGCGTTGCATAAATGCAACTGAAAGGAGAAAATGCAATGAAACAAAATATGTATATATTGACAGCGTGCGGACGCAAGATTGTGGATAATTACATCCGAAACTGCGCCGCAAAACAGAAGGAAATTCTGGACGCTGGAAAAGATACGGCAGACGAAACACATCTGCCGGATGTAGAAGACATCCTGTCGGATTTAAACTCCGGCGTTGGGGTCGATGAATATGGTGATTATTTCAACGGCTGGGGTGTAACCGATCATTACGATGCGGATAACGTCCTCGGACTGCACATCGGTAAGGACTTTGTGAAAGTCCCGTAAACCGTAACTACCTAGATCATCAGAACCAAAAGGAGAAGACTATGGAAAATATAGTAAAGGAAAATGCAGAGACATACGGATGTCGCGTTTTGACAGATGTAGATCTGCTGACCATGATACTTGGCGGTAAAGCAGCAGAGAGCGATGCTAAAATCGCAGTCTCTATGGATTCTGGCGGAATCGCCAGTCTTCTTAAGATGGCATCCCCGAAGATTCTTCGGGATGCCGGTTGTACGAAGACTGGTGCATTGAAGCTGTCTGCATTAGCAGAACTCAGTAAAAGGATGACCGCGCCGGAGCCTGGCTGGTTAAGATCAATGATCTCAAAGCCAGAAGACGTGGCAGATTATTACAGAGGAAATCTCGACATGCTGCAAAGCCATGAAGAGATGCATATCATGTATCTTAATTCCGCTGCATCTCTGCTGCGGGAAGAAACACTTACGGTTGGTGGACTTAATAAGTGCTTAATGGACCGTCGGCGTATGCTGAAAAATGCACTTTCGTTAGACGCCTGTTCGGTTATTATGGTTCACAACCATCCGTCAGGAAATATAGAGCCATCGGATGATGATATTGAAGCTACTAAGGAAGCACTCTACGCATTACAGATGTGTGGTATTAATTTCTTAGATCACATCATCGTATCCAAAGGTAAGTATTTTTCGTTTAAAAGAGAATGCGATTATTTATGGGATGAGTTTGATAAAAAACCATACAAAAAATATAATGCATCGCTTTAGTAAGGAGAAAACAAATGAGTCACGTGGTACGTTTAGAGGATTATCCTCTGACATGTAACAAGAAAAAGGTAGAAGACGAGTATAATGCAGCTGCGAGAATTGCAGGACGTGCTGAAGGCTCAAGTGGCCTTGGCAAGAGAATCCGTTGGAATAATCTTGCGACACCGCTTGAAAACAGAGAGGCTGCTGAAAAATGGATCGACAATCATGACGATGGTTGGTACGACCAGCTCGCTGTAACGTATTATGATTACAGAGATGTAGATATCTCTTCTGCAAAACTTCGTGATCTTGCGAAACGCCTTCATGCCGAACAGAAAAAGGCAGAAAGGAAGGAATGTGAACTGTATCCAGCAACGCTCACATCTGAATTTATCAGATGTAAAGGCTGTGGCAGTCGTCTTAAGCGCGTGCTTTTGAAGAAAAATGTATGTCCGGTCTGCGGAGCAGATCTTCGACCGGAAACAACATTAAAAAGCATTCGCTCAAGTGCAGAAAAGGTAAAAAAACTAAAAAATGAATATTCTCTTTGCGAAAAGGCAACAAAGGAGAAGTTGAAAAAGAAATCAAGTGTCCGATGGCTTGTCAAAGTCGAGTGGCACGAGTGAACGCTTTAAAACATTACGTTGTTTGGATATTTAATTAATATTCTGCGGCTGATGTATTGAAGATGGGAAAGAGGGGATGAATAAGGAATTAAAATTCCCTCACTTTTAAATATCCAGGAGGTAAGTAAAATGGATAAAAAGGTTCTTTTAAGAAGAGTCATCATAATGGTACTGGTTGGTTTAGTTCCGGTGATCATTTCAAAAGTGGTCGCATGTATAATGATTCATAAGATCATAGTGCCAGTTCAAGAGTCGATATCGAAGCTGGCAAATCAGTATCAGGCAGTATCACAGGAAGCAATGAGTGCTGCTGCGGACCGGAGTATACAGAATTTTTTGCTCGATACAAGTTTACAGTTCAATAGTTACGGTATTGCGTTTACAGTACTTTTCATTTATGTGGTAAGTACTATGATTTGCGGTATTATCAATGAGATTGTCTGTGAATACCAATTAAGGCATTTGTGCATAGACGAGCTTTCTGCATTTTGTAACGAGGAGGATATTAGAGCTACCGATACTGCAGAAAAAATAATAGTAGGGATTGCAGCGTTTTTGTGCGTATGCTTAATGCTGTATTCTGAATTGTCGGCGTTTTTATAAGCCGACAGTTTGTTTCATTGCGTGTTATGAAAGGCTCATCGAAAGAAGATGGGCCTTTTTTTATTGCGAATTTTCACGATACCCATATATACAATGAAACAAAAAAGATGTATGCATTTCGCAGAAAGGAGTTAAATGAAAATGCAAAAAAGTATTTTAATCCGCGTGTTCGATATTAAGTGGGACACGACGGAAGATGGTGATGAAGAGGATGAGCGTATTGATCTCTCAAGAGATATCATTATCGATCATGATTTTGATGTTTCGGATTATACAGGAGACAACGGAGAACTCGACACGGATTCACTGCTTGATGAAGTGGCAGATTATCTTTCCGATACTTATGGTTTTTTACATAAAGGATTCTATTCTGAAATTTATGTAAAAGACATGGAGGAAACGTATAAGGTCTACTGTCATTCGCAGACAGTAGACAATTAATACGCTAAGCATATCCCGGTCATTTAATGGCCGGGTAATTATCTAAACGTGAGGTTAGGTTAAAATGGATAATTTATACAAGAGATGCATTCATGCGTTCCGTCTCGTCAGGGACGGTAACGTGATTATGACTTGCGCGCCACACGCCAAAACGCTTGGTAAGATGGGCGAACTTGCAGAAGAGATCGATCCTTCTCAGTGCTCGCAATGCTCGCACTATAAGAGTCGGGATATCGAATACCCTATAACGGTAAATTCGATCAAAGTCGATGAGATGAAGCCAAAGCATATCGAATTTACACCTGTTCGTGTACGTTCGTTCTCGGACGATAAGACGTATTTTGGAATTTTGCTTGGCGATTTTCCATATGATTCCTGTGTTGAATATTACGAAGAAACAAAGGAACTTAGGGTTCGCTATATGGAAAGTCCATGTATTCTGATTCCAGAGCTGAAGCGCATTGTTTTTGGTACTGAAAGCTGGTGGGAAAAGATTAATGAATCAGAGATTTCCCCAGTATACCGGAGATTTCTGCTTCATGCATCAGAAATCAGTGGTATATAAAACTTTTAAAAGTACTGATTAATAAGGAAGGCGAATAAGATGCGTGAAGAGAAAATGTATGAAGCAAAAGAGCTTCAAAAGGATTTTGTTGCTACGATAGTACGTAACGATAATGAATTCTTTATTGTAGATTGGGCATCTCCGAAGACCGTGAATTTATCAACGAGATATTTTCTTGATCAAAAAAATGGAGTATTTGTTATCTATGGCGATTCTGGAAATTGCATTGCTTCATTTTATTGTGATGTAACACCACGAAAGCTTAAAAGCTACATTTCTGATGTATTCTATTTTGTTGAAAAGATCCGCTGCTCTACGAGTATCTACTCTTATGACAAAAAGGATATTTCAGAAGACCTTGAGGAAATGGAAAAGCAATATGCTGAAGACTGGGAAGATGATGCTGAACAGCTCGCGGAAAGTCTTAACTTCCATTACGAAAAGGGAATGACGGTTCATCAGATAATTTATGATGAACTTGAACCGGTTCGGGATTATTTCGAAGATACTAAGGTTTCTGATGATACCGTTTATCCTGATAATGTCCAGGATATTCTTTCGGAATTTAACCCTGACTGGTGGAATGACGGAACCGCGCCTATCGGCAGACGTATCTCAAGAACGATTTATCTGTGGATTGCCGGTTATGAAATGCTGTGTGAACAGCTTGGAATATAGTATTGCATTTTCTGTTTTGATTTAAGGCTCATCGCGAAAGATGGGCCTTTTTTATTGCGAATTTTCACGATACCCATATATATTATGAAACAATGAAGATGTTTGCATTTCGCAGAAAGGAGTAAGAAGAAAATGCAGAATACTAAAAGAAGAGTAGGTAAAGAGCGGATCATTTATGATAATTATGACATCATGGATATGTACCGCGCGGATGCTATTGAAGTGTGTGAAGCTGATGGAAATGACACACCTTCAGAAAATGACATCTGGGAAAGATGCGCTTTGCTCGATAATGATAACCGAGAGGAGGAGTTTTCAAATCTTGAAACCTTCTTTAAGGGAGAACGTACCTATCTCGCGGTTGGTACTGTAGGACGTTGGAATGGTACGTTTAAGGGTGGTTTTATTTTCCATTCTTTTCAGGAACTTTTCAACAAGGTTGGCGGAGACTGTGACTATTTCAAGTTTTATGATGTGAACGGGCATTTTTACATGCAAAGCTCGCACCATGATGGCAGGAATTCGGTTGAAGTCAAAGTATTAACCAAGCGCGGTGAAGATTATTATCAGAACTGGGAATATGGCTCTGATAGTCGCACCGAGGAAGCATGCCATAAGCAACTGTTTAACAGGTATTCCGTACTTCCAAACTATATGCATACTATGTATGGATGTAAAAAGATGGAGTACGAGAAGATGGCGTAATGAAGAAAGGGTAGAAATGAAAATCTACGTTTATTTAGAATACAATGATAATTCGGTATCTGAAAAGCTCGTCAAGGCTTCTACGGATATTGAAGCATTAAAAAAGTATCTTAAGGAGCGAGCTGAAAAATATTTCAACTGCTCATGGGATGAAATCGAAGAATTGTATTTCTCCGGTGATGATACTTTAAGTGATACGTTTATTCACTATGATGATACACAGGATTATTTAACCTGGGAGATCATCGAGGTTGAAGCTATTTAAAAAGGGAGAATGGATATGAGTGAAATGGTTATTAAACGAAATGGTTCGGTTGTGCCATATGATGGCAGTAAGATTGTTACAGCTATTGAAAAAGCAAACGGCACAGTTTCCGAGTATCGTCAGCTCTCTGATGCAAAAATCCAGGCAATTGAAGAAGAGATCCATAAGCACGTACTTGCGTCGCCGGATGCTGTTTCAATCGAGGATATTCAGGACATGGTAGAGATCGGTATTATGGAAATGCGTGGTTATGAAGTCGCACAGAAATACATCAGATATCGCTACATGAGAAATCTTTGCAGAAAGCAGGGATAGATTAATCTGCATTTTTTTAAATCAAAGGTTCGTCAATAGACGGACCTTTTTCTTACGTAAAAAAAGTTATCTGAAAATCAGATTTTACGAGTTTTCATGTTGCATGGTTTATAATGTACTTAAAGTATTGAAAAGGTCTTGACGTTTTTTAGAGAGGAGACTGAAATGGCAAAGAAAAAGGAAACAGCAAATCGGAATTCTTTAAATCGCGAATTCTGTTCGCTTGGTGGATTCGCGCGGAAAGAACCGCTGAATTTTGATGAATTATCCGGTGAACTGCAAGGTTCGGATGTTCCGTCATTCATTGATGGTAAAAAGATCTTTAAAGCATCCGGATGCTTTAAGAAAGCTATGCTGGACATGCATCAAAATAAACCTATTGATACTACGGATGCGGAGTACATTTTTGCAAGCAGCTTTCTGATGGGTGATGTTTGTACGCGCGATGAATTTGATCCGATCCTGATCGATTTTAATGTGAAAAAGAGTGGCCGGTTCGAGGAATTCTTTTCATATGTTCCGATGCTTGAGATGGCAGATATTACCCGTATGACACCGGATGACTTTGTTAAGCAGGAGATCGTTGGCCTTTTATATGGCGGCGTAAAGGCAGGAGACGGGTATTGCCGCGAAGTCCTTAGAATGCTTTTTAAAACATTCTATAAGGATGAGTATAATCAGCTTAAGCGATTTTCAACCATTACTTTGGAGGATGTTGCAAGCCAAAGTAAATGCGATAATGCCCACTTTACCAATGTTGCAAAAGCATGTCGTCTGTTATGTATGGCTCATGTACTTGGAATTCAGGTTTGCGAGGATTGCAGGATCTTTTACATCGCAGCCAGCGATATAGTGGCGGACAAGAATGAAAAAGCAAAAAAAGCAAAAGATGCAGCTGCAGACAGAGCGCTTGTAGATGGTGATCATCTGCGCGAAAACCTGCAAAATGACCCAAGAGTGGATAGGATCCTGAATTCTGCTTCTAAGGACAGGGATGGCGATTATGTTCGTTATGAGCTAGCCCATTCTATTATCAACCGTCTTTTTGCTGACCAGTTTGGTTTTGCAAAAAATTATGTTGATAACATTATTCCTGTGCTTCCACCGCGTTCCGTGGAGTACATCAATGCGATCATCTCTGACCTTGGCATTTCCAATAAGCTCAGTGATAACGATATTATACTGCTGGCACCTTTTGTATCTGTGATGAGTGGTTTTACGGATCTTGTAATGAACTATAAGAATCTTCTTTATTCATTCCTTTATCCGAATACCAACCTGGCGGATAATCAGTCTCAGATCCTGACCGCGCTTGGCAACCTGAAATTTACAGATAATGCTAAGAATAAAAGTGCCACTGCTAAGAGTACATCGCGCGATGAAAGGATTTCCGAAGAATGCCCTAAGCCTAACGAGACTGAGGATGATGTTACTGAATTAAAGCAGAGACTTCGTGAAATGGAAGGGAAGTACGCAGAACTTCGTTCTTTATATGAGCATGAGAAGGCTGAAAAGAGTGATCTTCAAGATGAACTGGCTAAACTCGAAACGGATAAGGTCGAGCTGCAAAAACTCAGAGATTACGTTTATAACGAAACTGAGGAAGATGTCCGTAAAAATGAGATCTCTTATGAAGAAATGAAGGCGGCTATCAAGGACCGAAATGTCATGATCATCGGAGGCAATGAGAACTGGACAAAGAAGCTGAAAAATGAATTTCCAAATTGGAAGTTTGTTAAGGCTGTTGTGTCTTCAACGGTTACGAGCAGTATTATTATGAACTGTGAAAAGGTATATTTCTTTACAGGCACACTTGGGCATTCAAATTATGCTAAGTTCGTGGATCTTGCGAGATACCACGGGGTTGATTTTTCATATATGCATGGTGTAAACGTACAGAAAAATGTACGGCAGGTTTATCATGACCTTATTGGTTGATAGGAGCGGTATATGCCAAGAACTAAAAAAATTGAAAAGGTTGAAAATGTAGAACAAAACGTATTTCGTGAGCCTTATCCAAAAGCTGCATTTATTGATAAGTATCGTGGCGCTGGATATAACGTAGCCTGCACGGATGGTGTCCTGATGTTCACAGGTAATTACGATATCAAAGCCATACGTAAAATGCTTACTACTGATGGATACCAGGGCAGTTATGGAGTACGGGGAGTATGTAACGAGTGACTTCGTATTTCGTGTTAAATGGAGGACGATGCGATGGATGATACATTTTTTAACTTCGAAGCTGCACGGGAATGTGAAGCCGTTGAATTAAATATCGACAAGGATACGTTTGAACGCCGGTGCTATGAGGCCTATCAGCTCCATTGGATGCTTGTCCATAAATATAGCATTGACGACTTGCTTTTATGCGTTAAAAGAGCTGCTGCGGAAATTCTTGCAACTCATTCTTCAGAAGCGGTGGTTGACGGTCCGGATGCCTTTCGTCTTATTAGTCGTGCAAAAAACGCCTTTGAAACTGGAACTGGATTTAATGGCAACCTGTGGGTTAGTAAGGAGCGGTTTCTTAGCTCTGAGGAATTCCATGACCCGGAATATATAAAACTTCTGACAGGCATGATGGCGGATGGAAGAGAGCTGTTTAAATTTTACGGTGAACATTACTTATCGGAAGGGACGCGTAAATGAAAAAGAAACGGAATGAAGAAGACTATTTACCTCTTCGCTATGCGAGAGATTGTAATAATGCAAAAGACGGCGTTCCGTTAGATATGCAGTTTGGAGAGTTCTGTAAGCATTTTCCTGCTCCAGATGGCATCTCTGAAAAAGAAGCTATAGATTTTTTAATAAGCAACAATCTACTTGCCTCAGACTATATTGGCAAATTCAAGGCCGTGAATGATGAGATTATTAAGATGACGCCGATCTTAATGATGCGCCTTGGGTATGGCTTAAATAACGTACCAATCTCTCCGGCATCGGAAATCCGGGATATTCTGGCGTTTCCAATGATCCTTCACGACTGGAGTATGATGAAGCAGGTCTATCGCCTTGATGAGGATTTCGCAAATGTTTTGCTGCAGACGGAAAATCTTGAGATCACACGGCATATGATCGAACATCTACCATACCATAGCTTTTTTGTGGATCTTGAGAAATGCCAGGAGTTCTCTCCAATAAAAGGCATGTATGTGTATGTCACAAGCACACCTGTAGAGGCACGCTTCGCGGTTATCTCTATCACGGACGATATGTTTTACTCGTTCTATAGCGGCGGAAAGTATCTATCGAATGGCACTTTGGATACGGACGATCTGCTGAGTAGACATGCGCTTCCTTATATGAATGCGGATGGTACCGTTATAGATAATGGCGGAGTATCGAGATTGAGAGCTTCCATTTTTACGTTGCAGCTCTTAGCGTATCTGACATCAAAGGATCCGGATGTAGAAGAGGATGCTGTGACAAAAAAGACGTATAAGCGAAGACTGAAGGTGCGAAACACCTTTTCAGAAATCCGCATGGAGAATGTTGGCGTGCGTGTGGGAACGAAGCTTCGGATATTATCGAAAGCAGCGAATGAAGAGAAAGTACATAATGATGGTGGCGAGCATGTAGTTACGCTACATGGTCATAACCGTAAACCTACAAGACCGCATGTGCGTCGCGCACATTGGAGCCATTATTGGACCGGCGTTGGGCGAACCGTATACGAAACACGCTGGATCGCTCCAAGCTATGTTAACTTTACTTCTGATACGTCGGATGTTGAAGCTGTGATTCACGATGTTATGTAATATCCGAAATGCCGTCATCCGAAAGATGGCTGGCTTTCACCCTGTAAGTATATAATCGGAGGTATATTTTGGAATTCAATAAATCGCAGGAAGAAGCAATCAACACTGTAAACGGCGCGCTGCTTATTATCAGCTGCCCCGGCTCCGGCAAGACGACGACCATGCTAAGACGCATTGAACACATGGTCGATAGTGGTATTCCGGCACACAAAATTCTTATGGTGACCTTTACGGAGGCAGCAGCTAAGGAAATGAAAAGCCGCTTTCAGGCAAATCATGCTGGCAGCGCGGTGACATTTTGTACACTGCATTCATTATGCCTGCGCGTCATTAACGAATCCGACGCGCGCAGGGGATATCATATCGCTGATACGCAGGAATTAAATGAACTTGTTCGCGGAGCAGTAAGGGCAGCAGGCGTTTATCTTGAAGATTTAAAACGCATTAAAAATGATATCAGCAGATTTAAGAATACTGGAGACAAAAAGAATCGCCAGGAAGGTGATGTAAGTGATAAGCAATTCATGTCCATTGTAAAATACTATAAAGATCAGAAAGAGCGGGCGTGTGCATTGGATTTTGATGATTTATTAATCGTCGCGCGCATGCTTCTGGAAGATGATGCAACTCTTCGTGATCGATACGCTGAACAGTTTAAATACATTATCTGTGATGAGTATCAGGATACGAATCCGATCCAAAAGGATATTTTGTATCTGCTTGCCAGGAAATATGGGAATCTCTGTGTTGTTGGTGATGATGATCAGTCCATCTATGGTTTCAGAGGTGCTACACCAAAGCTTATGCTTGATTTTCCAAAAGACTTTCCAGATTGTAAGGTCATTAGGATGGGGACCAACTATCGTTCGCTCCCGTTTATCATTGAGCCGTCTGGAAAATTCATTGGATATAACAGACGTAGATTTGAAAAGGACATAAATGCTTATAGAACCGGAGATGGAAATATACATTTTATCTCTACGGATACACGAGAAGGAGAGCTCGAACGGATTTCGAAACTTATTAAAAAAGCAAAGGCGGATGGCGCGAATTTAAAAGATATTGCTATTCTTGCAAGAACGAATCAGGAACTTGATGATGTTGCTGAAGTTTTTATTAAGGACGGAATCCCTTTTAATGGAAAAGAGGCGTTAAGTGATATTTATGAATCTTGGATGTTTACGGATATCTGCTCTTATCTGAAAATTGCAGACGGACGAGCGTCAAGACGGGATATCATGCGTATCGCAAATAGACCAAAAAGATATCTTGATATGCGTATCATGGCGGCGTGTGAACTATCAGAAGATGGAATAAAGCGTGCCTATAGCAGCGAGAAATCTTATGTAAGTGATGCGCTATGTGATTTCTTTATAGATCTTCGCGCTTTGGGGGAGCTTCCATTTGAAAAGAGGGTCGATTTTATACTTGATGTTATCGGTTATCGAAAGTACGTTGGCGATTACTGTAAATCTGCCGGAGCATCTACAACCATACATGATAATCGGTTAAACAAGTTCCGCGATGAATCACAGATGTTTACATGTCTTGACGAGTGGCTGGCTTATGCTAAGGAACATATTTTAAAATTCAGAGAGGCGATTAAAAACATGCACAAGGATGGTGTGATGCTTGCGACAATGCATCGCTCGAAGGGACTTGAATGGAATACTGTCTTTGTGATCGACTGCTGCGATGGCAACGTTCCACTCGTACATGGTGGTAAGGTAAGCGATATAGAAGAGGAGAGAAGATTATTTTATGTTGCCTGTACACGAGCTAAAAATGAGCTTAACGTCATGTCTTATGAATCGGCATTAACGTCAAAAGGGAAAAAACGGGATGTTGGGCGTGTGCCGATAAGACAGTAATTTGAGAAAACTATAAAATCGGCATCTGCTAAGCAGGATTGGACAACAAAACAGGCAGCACTCAACTTCGGTTGGGTGCTGCCTGTTTTTGTGCATCTGGGGGTCGAAAATCACTTATTTTTCTCTTTACAGAGCATTGTTCAAAAGCAAGCATATCAGACTTCACCTATCCGTGTGGTCTGGTGCAGAAGCGCAAAAATAGCTACCGTTCAGCGCATGGGAAACACGGATTTGAGAAGCACTACATAGCAAAATCTGTTTGCGCTATAACGAATTTCTTTTCTGGAATCACAACACTTGCTTTGCTGCTGTGGAAAAAGGTACAAATATTCGCCGTACTTACTGCCGCCTGCGCAAAAGCATATCTCAATATGCAATAATTTGTTGTGTTTTCGGAGATTATGTGCTAAGATTATAATAGCAAAATGTAAAGAGAGGGCACCATGATGATTTACAGCTACGACAAGTTATGGAAATTGTTGATAGATAGAAAAATCACGAAAACCGAGATGCGGCAACAAACAGGCATTAGTACAAATATGCTCGCAAAAATGGGAAAGCAGATGCCGGTTTCCATGGAAGCCCTTGCAAAGATTTGTAACTATCTCGGATGTGGGCTTGATGATGTTGTGGAAATATTTTCTTCTACCGAAGAAGGTGGTGACAGATAATGGCTGGAAATAGCAATCTACATGATTCTGCAAGGAACAAGCAGGACGAGTTCTACACACAGCTTTCGCTGATTGAAAAGGAACTCAAGCATTACCGGAGTTTCTTTGCTGGCAAAACAGTTTTGTGCAACTGCGATGATCCCTACGAGAGTAATTTCTTTAAGTACTTTGCCATGAATTTCAACACTTTGGGGTTGAAGAAATTGGTAACAACTTGCTATGCAACATCACCCGTGGTCGGAGATGAATTTGAGTACTATGTTGACAATGCTGGACAGCTTGCATTTGTTCCAGACACCGACACAACTCCATTGGTTTGTAGCACTCGGAGACCCTATCGAGTAGAAATCACCGAGGTGACAGACGAAAACCACGATGGGCGGGCAGATCTTGCGGATGTCGAATATCTTATGCGAAACAGAAAAAATACTATGACACTTCTTAATGGTGACGGAGACTTCCGAAGTCCAGAGTGTGTAGAGCTGCTAAGAGAAGCTGACGTGGTGGTAACAAACCCGCCGTTCTCCCTGTTCCGCGAGTATATTGCATTACTTGAAGAATACAGAAAATACTTTATAATCATTGGAAATATGAATGCTGTCACATACAAAGAGATTTTTCCGATGATTGCTGAAAACAGACTATGGCTTGGGTATAATAGCGGACATTTCTGGTTCAAAGTACCCGATTCTTACGAGATTAAGAAAACAGATTTTAAGATTGATGAGTATGGACAGAAATGGCGGCGGATGGGAAACATTTGCTGGTTCACAAATGTTGATATCGAAAAAAGGCACGAAAATATGCCCCTATTCAGGAACTACTCGCCAGAGCTATATCCCAAATACGATAACTACGACGCTATCAATGTTGACAGAACAGTAGATATTCCCTGTGATTATTATGGCGTCATGGGTGTTCCAATCACGTTCTTGTCGCAATATAACCCTGACCAATTTGAAATCGTAGCGTTCAGAAAAGGTACTGACGGCAAAGACCTTGTTTACTCTTTTCCTGATTGTTCACATTCTGTTAATGTAGAGAGAGAGAGAGAGAGAGAGAGAGAGAGAGAGAGAGAGA
>ULTU01059039.1_pt1 | contig 18145 bp, 19 predicted proteins | sample 1957861 | NCBI WGS metagenome assembly ULTU01 (sample SAMEA4835742, study PRJEB28245) | human gut metagenome | biome: gut microbiome; material: fecal sample | place: Denmark | collected 2008
GGATAAATATATAATATTAGGAAGAAACCATAAAGCCGCACGGAAATTTTCTTTTCGTTTTTTATACATTTTCCTTGCATATTTTTTCACGGCATGATATTATATATTATGGAATAAATTATCGCAAAGGAGCGCAAATGAGAGCCGACGTCTTTCTGTTCAAATGCGGAATAGCCAAAAGTCGCAGTCATGCCGCCGCGCTCATTGCGTCGGGAGTAACGATAAACGGCGTAAAAATACAAAAGCCGTCCGCCGACGTTCCGCCCGAAACCGAAAAAAGCGCCATAGCGGTGCTTTCCCCCACCGAATATGTAGGCAGGGGCGGAATAAAACTCAGGCACGCGCTTAAAATGTTCGGCATAAACGCGCACGGACTTATTGCTGTTGATCTTGGTGCGTCAACGGGCGGATTTACGGATTGTCTGCTTCGCAGCGGCGCAAAGAAAGTCTATGCGGTGGACGTCGGGCACGATCAGCTTGATATGTCGCTGCGTGCCGACAGCCGCGTTGTGAATATCGAAGGCAAAAACGCGCGCACTCTTACAAAAAATGATTTCCCCGATAAAATAGATATAGTCACAAGCGATCTTTCGTTTATTTCTCAGGCGCTTGTATACGGTGCCGTGTCCGATGTGCTTTGCGACGGCGGAAGCTTTATTTCGCTTATAAAGCCGCAGTTTGAAGCCGGCAGAGAAAATATCGGCAAGGGTGGCATCGTGCGCGACAAAAAAGTCCATTTTGAAGTTATAAAACGGCTTTTTTCGGCAGCGAATGCGCTTGGACTCTCGCCCTGCGCCATATCGCCGTCGGCAATAGAGGGCGGCGACGGAAATCGCGAATATGTCGCGCTGTTTGTAAAAGGCGCCTCTCACGGCGAAATATCCGATAAAGCGCTCAAAGACATTATAAATTCTGAAAATTGCGAGGTAATTGCAGAATGAAAGACCAACTCAGAGTTGCGGTGTTCACAAATCCCGACCGCGACCCCGATTATTCATATACCAAAAAAGTTATACGCACACTTCTTGCTTGCGATGCGGATGTGCTTACCGATATGCGCTTTCGCGGGTGCGTGGGAGAGTCGCGCGAGGACGTTAAATTTTACACCTATACCGAAGAAATGCTTAAAAATTCCGATGTTGTCGTTATTCTCGGCGGCGACGGCTCAATACTCGACATATGCGACAGAGCCGCAGCGCACGATCTGCCCATATTCGGAATAAATCTCGGTCATCTCGGGTATCTCACGGCGATAGAAAAAGATGAGATCCGCAAACTCGCCGATCTTACCGACGGAAACTATACAACCGATGAAAGAATGATGGTTGATGTAAAAATCACAGACAGCGGAATATCGCACGAGCTTCACGCCTTAAACGATGTTGTTATAACAAGCGGAACGCGCGCAAAAATAGCGGATTTTTCCGTAAAGTGCGACGGCAACAAAGCAATCCCCATAAGGGCGGACGGAATCATCGTCGCAACGCCGACCGGATCTACCGCCTATTCCCTCTCTGCGGGCGGTCCCGTAATTGACACCCGCACAGAGCTTTTCTGCATAACACCCGTTTCGCCGCATTCGCTTTCGTCAAGACCGATAGTCGTATCGGCGGATTCCGTTATAACCGTATCGGGCAAAACGCTTGCCGCTCAAACGGATATATACATCGCCGCAGACGGAAGAAAAGGACTTTCCGTTTCCGAACGTTCCGTTATAGAAATTAGACGTTCGCCTATGAAAACAAAGCTGATAAGAATAGGCAACGAAGGATTTTTCGATATACTTACAAAGAAAATGTACGGCATTTAAGCCGGAAGAGAAAGGATAAAAATCAATGAAAAGCATGCGCCACACGGCAATACTACGCATAATCTCCGAGCAGGAGATAGAAACGCAGGACGACCTTATAGCAAAGCTTAAAGAAAACGGATTTGACGTTACACAAGCCACCGTATCACGCGATATAAAACAGCTGGGACTTGTAAAAACCACAGACGGCGAAGGAAAATACCGTTACTCCGCACCGCACCCTTCCTCCTCCGGCTCGGATTCAAAATTCAAGAACATATTATCAGAAGCCATAATCTCCTCAGAAAGCGCAGAGAATATGGTCGTTGTAAAAACCTATTCGGGTATGGCGAATGCCGCCGCTGCCGCGATAGACGCTCTCGCCTCCGACAGAATTCTCGGAAGCATCGCAGGCGACGACACAATTCTTATAGTTACAAAAAATGATGAAACCGCCGAAGAATTTTCGGAAATACTTAAAGACGCGGTAAAGCTGGCGTAAAGAAAAAACGCAAAGGGGGAGATATGTTATGATTAAAGAGTTATATATTAAAAATGTAGCCATAATAAAAGAACAGCGTCTCTCCTTTGACAAGGGATTTACCGTACTTACCGGCGAGACGGGCGCGGGAAAGTCAATAATAATCGAATCCGTAGGACTTATCTGCGGCGCAAGAGCCTCAAAGGAAAGCATCCGCTCAGGTGAAGATAAAGCGAGCATATCCGCACTGTTTTCTGAAATACCCGCTCATACGGCAAAAGCGCTTTCGGAGCTTGGCTTTGAATGTGAAAACGGGGAGCTTGTCCTGTCACGCGACGTCTCGGAAGGCGGAGGCACCGCAAGAATAGGCGGAAAACCCGTTTCCGTTTCGCAATTGCGCGACGCCGCAATGCTTCTTGTCAATATTCACGGTCAGCATGCAAGTCAGGCGCTTTTGTGCGAGGAAAATCATCTCGGCTATCTCGACGCTTTTTCCGATGTGGGAGAAGAGCTTTCGGAATATTCAGCGCTTTACAAAAAAGCGACGGAGCTTAAATCCCGACTTGTTTCGCTTACGCGTGACGAACGCGAAAAACAGCGCCGCATCGAAATGCTGAAATTTCAGATAGATGAAATCAAATCCGCCTCCGTCAAAAACGGCGAAGAAGAAGAGCTTGAAGCACTGAAAGTAAAAATCAAAAACGCAGAAAAAATAAGCAAATATTCAAAGCTGATAGTAAAAGCACTTTACCGCAGCGAAAAAACAATCCCCGCGGCAGACCTTGCGTCAAAAGCAGCTGAAGCTATCGGTCAGCTTTCGGATATAATTCCCAAGGCACAGGAATATATAGATTACCTCACGGATTTTTCATACCGATGCGAGGACATAGCCGAAACCGTCCGCAAAGAATGTGATACGGGGGTCAAAAATCCGGAAGAAGCGCTTGACAGAATCGAACAGAGACTTGATACTCTCCGTCATCTGAAACGCAAATACGGCGCAACAACCGAAGAAATTATAAAGTTCAGAACCGACGCCGAAAAAGAACTTGCCGAAATCGAATCCTCCGACGAGGTCGCAGAGGAAATAAAGGACGAGCTTACAAAGATCAGGCGCAAAATGGCGTCGTTTGCATCGGCGATAACGGAAAAACGTAAAGCCGCCGCAAAGTGCCTGAACGAAAAAATGGTCTCCGAGCTTGCATATCTTGAAATGACAAAGGTCCGCTTTGATGCGGAGATCACTCCGTCGGAAGTATATCTTCCCACAGGCACCGACAATGTGCGTTTTCTCATTTCGGCAAATGCGGGCGAACCGCTTGCTCCCCTTTCAAAAATAGCGTCGGGCGGCGAGCTTTCAAGAACGATGCTCGCGCTCAAATGTGCCCTTGCCGACAAAGAAATGACTCCGACTCTCATTTTTGACGAAGTCGACACCGGAATATCGGGAAAAACATCATATAAAATAGGCAAAAAACTCTGCGATTGTGCAAAAACCGCCCAAGTCATATGTGTAACTCACTCTCCGCAGATAGCTTCGCAAGCCGATATGCATATAAAGATCGCAAAGCGTGAAGAAAACGGCAGAACTGTCACCTCGGCAACTGTTCTTGACAGAAAAGGCAGAATAGACGAGCTTGCAAGGATCATCGGCGCGGAAAAAATAACAGAAAAAACTCTTACTGCCGCCGCCGAAATGCTTGATGCCGCAAAAAAATAAGGCTTGACAATCCGCCGTATGGGTGATATAATACAGTCAAATCGGCAATGATGAAGAAAAGTAAGGCTTGATTTACCGCACAGAGAGCTGCCGCACGGTGCGAGGCAGTCGGAAATAAGTCCCGAAAATACACTTCTGAGTCGCACACCGAAAGGTTTCTTCCAAGTAGGCTGTGCCGGGCGCGCCCGTTAAAGCGCAAGGGTTTTATACGAAACCCGCAAAGGTCTGTCCCGCGAGGAACAGACGAATTGAGGTGGTAACACGGAACTTCCGTCCTCTGCAAACGCAGGGGACGTTTTTTTGTCCCCAAATAAACAAAAAGGAGAAAAGAAAATGCAGATTTACGAAGAATTACAGGCGCGCGGACTTATCGCGCAGGTCACGGACGAACCTGAAATACGCGACCTTATCAATCGCGGCGGAGCAAAGTTTTATATAGGCTTCGACTGCACGGCAGACAGCCTTACGGCAGGTCATTTTATGGCACTCACAATGATGAAGCGTCTCCAGATGGCAGGCAACCAGCCCGTTGCGCTCATCGGAGGCGGCACGACAATGATAGGCGACCCCTCAGGCAGAACAGACATGAGAAAAATGCTGACAAGAGAAGATATCAATCACAACGCGGAATGCTTCCGCCGTCAGATGGAAAAGTTCATTGATTTCGGTGAAGGCAAAGCTATAATGGTAAATAACGCCGATTGGCTTCTCAATCTCAATTACGTTGACGTTCTCCGCGAGGTCGGGGCGTGCTTTTCGGTAAACAATATGCTCCGTGCAGAGTGCTACAAGCAGAGAATGGAAAAAGGACTTTCGTTCTTTGAATTCAACTACATGATAATGCAGTCATACGACTTCTACTACCTGTTCCAGCATTATGGTTGCAATATGCAGTTCGGCGGCGATGATCAGTGGTCGAACATGCTCGGCGGTACAGAGCTCATCCGCAAGAAACTCGGCAAAGACGCATACGCAATGACGATCACCCTGCTCACAGACTCTCAGGGACATAAAATGGGCAAAACCGCAGGCAATGCTGTTTGGCTCGACCCGAACAAGACTTCCCCGTTTGATTTCTATCAGTATTGGAGAAACGTCGGTGACGCAGACGTTATGAAGTGTATTAAAATGCTCACATTCATCCCGATTGAAGAAATTGCCGAAATGGAAAAATGGGACGACAGCCGCATAAACGAAAAGAAGGAGATCCTCGCATATGAGCTTACTTCTCTCGTTCACGGCGAAGAGGAAGCAAATAAAGCACAGGCTTCGGCACGCGCGCTTTTCTCCGGTGCGGGCGATATTGAGCATATGCCCACAACAACCCTTTCCGATGATGACTTCATAGACGGCGCAATCGGAATTCTTGACCTTCTTCTCAAGGGCAAAATGGCTCCCTCAAGAAGTGAAGCAAAGCGTCTCGTAATGCAGGGCGGCGTCCTTATCGGCGATGAAAAGGTTGATAATTTCTCCCTTACAATAGCTAAGGATAAATTCTCCGGCGACGGCGTCATAGTCAAAAAAGGCAAGAAAATCTTCCACCGCTTTACAGTATAAAAACAACAAAAAGCACCCTCACGGGTGCTTTTTTTATCTTACAAACGATTTGTCAACGTGAACTATTGCATAATAGTTTGAATCAAGTGTTTTTACCATACGCTCAATATCGCGCCGTATTTCAGCCTCCGGGCGCTTTACTTCGTAAGGAACAACTATATCAAAAATAACGTTTGTATGCGTCGGGCCGGTCACCATACGAAAATCGTGAATGGTAACCCGCTCGTCTATTATCTTTACAAGCTCGGCAATTTTGCGTCTTGTCTCCATTGTAATTTTATCATCCGTTTCAATCGGATCCATATGAATAACCGCGTCGCATCCGAGCTTTACCGAAAGCTCTCTTTCAATATTGTCTATTGTGTCGTGAGTTTTCAGCAGATCTTCGTCGGCAGGGACTTCAGCGTGCAGAGATATCATTCTTCTTCCGGGGCCGTAGTCGTGAACCACAAGATCGTGAAAGCCAAGCACCCCTTTGTGCGACATTACGGTTTCGCCTATTTCGTTGACAAACTCTTCTGTCGGCGGAACACCGAGAAGCGGATCTATCGTGTCTTTTGCGGCGCGTATTCCGGCAATAAAAATAAATATCGCAACAGCCGTTCCGCAGATACCGTCAAGGTCGGTGCCTGTGAATTTTGTTATAAGCGTGCAGGCAAGGACGACAGTTGTCGCAACACAGTCGCTTAAGCTGTCGGCAGCGGTAGCCATCATTGCGGGCGACGATATTTTCTTTCCTACCGAACGATTGTAAAAACACATATACAGCTTTACCAAAATCGATGCAGCAAGTATTATAACGGCTATTATACTGAATTCCGTTCCCGTAGGGGTAATTATTTTCTCAACAGAGCTTTTTCCCAGCTCAAACCCCATAAGAATTATAAGCATTGAAACGATAAGCCCCGATATATATTCTATTCTTCCGTGACCGAACGGATGCCCCTTGTCGGGTTTTTGTCCCGCCATGTGAAAGCCTATTAGTGTAATTACGGAGGAGCCCGCATCCGAAAGGTTGTTGAGCGCGTCAGCGACTATCGCAACCGAGCCGCTTATAATTCCTGCCGTAAGCTTTCCCGCAAAAAGAATTATATTCAAAAATATGCCCAAAGCCCCGCTCAGCGTTCCGTATGCGCGGCGAACTTCCGGATTTTCATAGTTTTTTCCGTTTTTTATAAACAGTCTTGAAAGAATTCCGAACATAATAATGCTTCCTGCCCATAATAAATTTAAGTTTTCAGTAATTTTATCACACTTTTTTATATTTCGCAATAGCTTTGTTTCTTTTCTCTTGAAAATGAATTTATATTATGATAATATATATTATGTAGTATTATGTAAAATGTCAGAAGGAGGCGATATTTACGGAAAAGCTTGTTCCGCTTATAATGTGCGCAGTTATTGCGCTTATCGCTTTCGGACTTATGAAGCTTGCGCTTAAAATAAGCTCAGCAGTGACAAAAAAGAAAATACTTTCATATTCACGTCCTTCGGAGGGAGCGGCATCGGCTTATCTCTGTGCGTGCTTCGGAGAAGGAAACGTGCTTTCCGGAGTATGGCTTCCCTGCCTTGACCGTCTTGAACGAAAAATGTATGCCGAAGTCGGCGATATAATAGTTTTACCATCAGGAATATATATAGTAAACATCAGCACGCTTATGGGCAGAATCGACTGCGACGATGATTACCTCTGGCACCAGAGTGTTCGTCTGCGTTCGGGACAGACAAAAGAAGAGGATTTTGAAAGTCCCGTTTTTCAGAATGAAAAATTCCGCAAATCGCTTGAAATACTTCTGAAAAAAGAGCATCTTCAGGCATATCCCATAACCTGCGTTACAATATTCACATCCGAAAAAACAGTGTTCTCTTCAAAGCGTGAAAACGTTTTCACTCTTACCGAAGGAGCCGATTTTATAAGCTCGCGCAAAACATCAAAACCAATTCCTCGCAAAGAACGTATGACTATAATCCGCGCAATACGAAAAAATTCGCCAAAAGCGTCCGAAGCACGCGCCTTTAACCGAAAAAACCGCGTAGGCTGACAATACAATGCGACCGTTTTTTCATTTCTCATATGCTATATTTGATTTATAAAAATGTATAAATCGAAAGGATAGCCAAAAATGAAAAAACGTATAACCCTGTCACTTACTCTTGCGCTTTCAGTGGTTGCGGTAGTACTTGCCGCCACCGTAATATTTTCCGGCGGAAGTCGCGCACTGCCTACCGATTCCGAAAACAGTTTTGCAAGCGAAGCAATAATTTTTGCCTGCAAAAACGGATATATGTCCTGTACTATGTCAGACGAAGGCGAAGCGCTGTTTGTCCCCGACGGAACCGTCACCCGTGCGGAATTCGCACAGATAATTGTCGATTTTCTCGGCATAAATCCGGATAAATATTTCCGAACCGAAACAAATTTTGCCGATATGGGCGATGTTCCCGAAGAGCTTATTCCTTATGTAAAAACCGTCGCCGCACTCGGACTCATGGGCACATTGAGCGAAAACGGAAAGCTCTACTTTATGCCGCTTGAAAACGTATCTCGTCAGGAAACGGCATACATGCTCGGCGCACTTATAGGAGCTTCCGTATCAACATTCAAAACGGATCTGTTTTCGGATTTTGAAACTACATACAAGCCGTATTCGGCAAACGTAAAAACAATGATATCATACGAATATATGATAGGATATCCCGACAGGACATTCAGACCAGAACGCGATATAACACGCGCCGAGCTTGCTCTTACATTATATCGCTTGAAGCAAGGCGGAGAAAAACTTATTTATTAGGAGACTTATGAAAAAGGAAGACGAAAAATTCGCAAGCTCGACCGTTATGGAAGGAATGGTGTCGATACGCGCCGTACTTTCATCTGATAACGGCAGAAAAATAGAAGAAATTCTTTATGACAAAGCAAGATCCGAAGCCAAAATGAAAGAAATAGCATATCTCCGCCACAGAGGCGAAGAGCTCGGTTTTGAAGTAAAAGCCGTAAATTCCGAAGAAATAGACAAAAAGTGTATAGGAAATTCGCACGGCGGACTTATCGCTCTCTGTTCCGAAAGAACTTTGCCAAGCCTCTCCGAAAACAATATTTCGGGCGATTTTTGGGTAATGCTCGAAGGCATTGAGGATCCTTACAACTTCGGCTATTGTCTGCGTTCGCTTTATGCGGCGGGAGCAAACGGAATAATCGTTCCCCCTCGCAACTGGATGACAGCCGCAGGCGTAGTCTGCCGAGCATCGGCGGGGGCATCCGAACTTTTCAAAATATTTATATCCGACAGCGCCGAAGCGGCAAAGCTCTTTCATAAAAAGAACTTTGCCGTAATCGCCGCCGACAAAACCAAAGACTCCGTAAGCATTTACGATGCCGATATAAAACGTCCCCTGCTTTTGATAGTCGGCGGCGAAAAGCGTGGAATCACGCATGCGGCGCTGGCGGAATGCGATAAAGTAGTTTCACTTGATTACGGCAGAGATTTCCCCGCCGCGCTTTCGGCAGCGTCTGCGGCGTCGATCTTAGCGTTTGAAATTTTCCGTCGTGGGAGGAAATGATGGACAAGCCCGAAAAAATAAACGATTCCCTATCTCTTTTTTCGCTTGACGGTTCTCTTGATTTCGGAACCGACGCTTATCTGCTTTCAGCCTATGTAAAAAAATCAGTCGGCGGAATTTACGCCGAGCTTGGCGCAGGAAACGGCGTAATTTCAATGCTCTGCGCCGCAAGAGGAAAAGCAAAACATATCACCGCTTTTGAAATTCAAAGGGAGCTTGCCGATATAGCGGCGAAAAATGTCGCTTTTAACAAGCTTTCGGAGAAAATTGAAGTCGTCTGCGGAGATGTAAGAAGCGTTGACAAAAAGTATTTTGGCAGATTCGATACAGTGTTTTCAAATCCACCGTATCTTAAAACGGGTGCAGGACTTGAAAGCGAAAACGAATCCGCAAGAATATGTCGCAGAGAAGTTACGGGCGGAATAGCCGACTTTTCGTCGGCAGCAGCAAAGCTGCTCCGCTACGGAGGCAACTTTGTGTGTGTCTACCGTCCTGACAGAACAGCGGAAATGATATTTTCAATGCGCAAAAACGGCATCGAGCCTAAGCGCATAACAGTTGTTTATCCTACGGAAAAGCACGTTCCGTGCCTTATTCTGTGCGAAGGAATAAAAGGCGGCAAGGAAGGCGTTTTCTTCACGCGTCCGCTTATCATCTATTCGTCGCAGAGTGATATGACGCAAAGCGGATATACGGATGAAATGAACTATATATACACAAACGGAGATTTCAATGGATATTATAAAAAGCCCTGAAACACATGAAAAAAATGCTGTGATAAAAGGCACGCTGTACCTTGTCGGAACACCGATAGGCAACCTTTCGGACCTTTCCGAAAGAGCAAAAAAAGTGCTTTCGGAGGTAGATTTTATTGCCGCCGAGGATACGCGCGTATCGGGAGCTATGCTTTCAAAATTCGGCATAAAAAAGCCGTTCTGTTCATATTACGAGCACAATAAAAAGCAAAAGGGCGAGGGTATAGCCGAAAGGCTTGCGGCAGGCGAGTCCTGCGCTCTTGTGACAGACGCAGGCATGCCCGCGATAAGCGATCCCGGCGAAGATATTGTAAGACTTTGTGCCGAAAGAGGTATTCCGGTCTCTGTAATTCCGGGACCGTGCGCTGCCGTGTCGGCACTTGCAGTATCGGGACTTTTTACGGGCAAATTTGCTTTTGAAGGCTTTCTTCCCACAGCTTCCGGCGACAGACGCGAAGCAATTGAAGAAGTTAAAACCGAAAAACGCACGCTTATTTTCTATGAAGCGCCGCACAGACTTACAAAGACTTTGGATGAGCTTTTTGCCGCACTCGGGGACAGAAAAATCGCCCTTTGCCGCGAACTTACAAAAATAAACGAAGAAGTCATCCGCACAACTCTTTCGGGAGCGGTTGAATATTACAAAGCCGCAACTCCGAAAGGAGAATTCGTGCTTATAGTCGAAGGCGCACCTAAGGAAGAAGAAAATTCCCTTGCAAAGACTTTAACGATAGAAGAGCACGTCGCACATTACATATCTCAGGGAATGACAAAAAATGACGCAATCAAAGCCGCCGCACATGACAGGGGCGTAGGCAAAAGCGAAATATACAACAAAATAATGCGGAAAGATTGAAAATCCGCGCAAAATATAATATACTTTTATTATCTCGGATTGAAAAGGAGAACGGAATTGAAACAGAAACTGACAGGCGCAAGCGTATTCGATACGAAAAAGCGCGCGTTTGTGAAGCGCGATGTTTACGTCTCGGACGGAATAATCTGCGATAAGCTTGCCGAATATAATACGGTCGACTGCGAGGGAAAATTCATAGTTCCCGGTTATATCGATGTCCATACGCACGGCTGCGGCGGAATTGACATAATGGAGGCAGACGAAAAAACACTTGAAAGGCTATCTCTGATATATGCGCTTCACGGCACAACGACCGTTTTCCCGACAGTTATGACAGCGGCTCTGCCGAAGATAAATTCGGCAATTTCAAATATTAAATCGGCGACGTCAGACAGCGCGCGTTTTGCCGGAGTTCACATCGAAGGTCCGTATATAAGCGCAAAAAAGCCCGGTTGTCACGATGTTTCGCTCATAAGAAAACCCGACGAAAGCGAAATGACAGCACTTGCAGAGGAGATATATCCGCTCAAAACGCACTTTACTCTCGCGCCGGAAGAAGCTCCGGAAGGACTTGTATCTGAGCTTTCAAAGCTTGCGACAATAGGCATAGGACATACAAACGCAACCGCCGAGGAATGTGAAAAAGCACTCTCCGAAGGCGCGGTATCATTTACGCACACTTTCAACGCAATGACGGCACTCACCCACAGAGGAACAGGCGCGGCGGGAGCGGCAATGGCATCATCCGCTTATACGGAGCTCATCTGCGACGGACTGCACGTCTCGCCCGAAGCCGTGCGCGCCCTTTACAAAGCGAAAAAATATGACGGCGATAAGCTCGTCCTGATAACCGATTCGATTCCGCAGGCGACCCTTCCTTTCGGAAATTACGAGATGAACGGCATACCGTTTACGCTTTCGGAGAAAGGCGCAAGAAAATCCGACGGGACGATTGTCGGAAGCACTCTCACGCTTCACGACGCAATAAAAAATCTTATGCGCTTCTGCGATATCTCTTTTGAAGAAGCACTGATATGCGCCACAAAGACTCCTGCCGAAATGGTCGGGATTTACGATAGCTGCGGCTCAATTGAAGTCGGAAAGCGAGCTGATATGCTCATTTTAGATAACGAAAAAAACATTTTCTCCGTCATCATAGGCGGGAAAAAGATTATATAGGAGAAGGACAATGGAAAACAAAGGAAAGTATTATATCACTACCGCGATAGCATACGCTTCGCGCAAGCCCCATGTCGGCAACTCGTATGATCCCGTGCTGGCAGACGCAATTGCGCGCTACAAAAAGTCGCAGGGCTATGACGTTTTCTTCTGCACAGGCTCGGATGAACACGGTCAGAAAATCGAAGATCTTGCAAACGCAAGCGGACTCGCTCCGCAGGAATATGTTGACGGTATCTCATCACAGATAAAGGAAATATGGAAGCTTCTCGGTGTGGATTATGACTGCTTTATCCGCACAACGGACGAGCATCACGTAAAAGCCGTTCAGAAAATCTTCAAAAAGCTCTATGATCAGGGCGACATTTACAAGGGCTCGTATGAGGGCTGGTATTGCGTTCCCTGCGAATCGTTCTTTACGGACACACAGGCAGAGGGCGGCGTCTGCCCCGATTGCGGCAGACCTCTCCGTCGTGAAAAAGAAGAAGCATACTTCTTCAAAATGAGCAAATATCAGGACAGACTTCTTGAATATATAGAGTCGCATCCCGATTTTATCGCCCCCGAAGGCATAAAAAAAGAAATGGTTAACAACTTCATAAAACCGGGTCTTCAGGATCTTTGCGTTTCCCGCTCGTCGTTTACCTGGGGCGTTCCCGTAGATTTCGATTCAAAGCATGTAGTTTACGTATGGCTTGACGCACTTTCAAACTACATCACCGCGCTCGGTTATGATTGCGGTGAAAACAGCGAAAATTACAGAAAATTCTGGCCCGCAGACCTTCACGTTATCGGAAAGGATATCGCACGTTTCCACGTTATCTATTGGCCTATTTTCCTTATGGCGCTCGGCGAACCGATCCCCGAAAAGATCTTCGCACATCCTTGGTTCCTCTTCGGCACGGATAAGATGTCGAAATCAAAAGGCAACGTTATCTATTCCGACACGCTTGTGCGTCATTTCGGCGTTGACGGAACAAGATATTATTTCCTCTCCGAAATGCCCTATTCATCCGACGGCTCGATAACCTACCCGTCGGTCATATCGCGCTACAATACCGACCTTGCAAATACACTCGGAAATCTGCTTGCAAGAACTCTTTCAATGACGAAAAAGTACTTTGACGGCGTGATTCCCGCTCCGACCGGAAAGACTGAATTCGACGGCGACCTTATCGCCACGGCAAAACGCTCCTATGACGAATTCATCGCAAACATGGATTCCTTCAAGGTTGCCGATGCGCTTGATTCGGCGATGAACATTGCAAGAAGAGCAAACAAATATATCGACGAGACGACTCCTTGGGCGCTCGCAAAGGATGAAAGCAAAAAAGAAGAGCTTGCGACGGTTATCTATAACCTCCTTGAATCGCTCCGTATTCTGGGCGTACTTTTCGGCTCGTCCATGCCGGAAGCCTCCGCAAAGATACTTGCCTCTCTCGGAGCAGATGAAAGCGCACTTGAAAGCGCCGCTACGTTCGGTCTGCTTCCTGCTGGCAGAAAAGTCGGCGAATCATTTGTGCTTTTTGCAAGAATAGATGAACAGAAAAAGCTTGCGGAAATCGAAGCTGAACTTGCGGAAAACAACTGATGACTTCCCTTTTTGATACTCACGCTCACTATACCGATGAAAAATTCGGCGATCCGACTGAGCTTCTGAAATCTCTGTTTTCAGACAGCATCTGCGGAATTCTCTGCGCCGGAACAGACGAGGCGACTTCGATACAATCGATTGAGCTTGCAAAAAAGTATGATAAAATGTACGCCGCCGCAGGAATTCATCCGCACGAATGCAGTGCGGCGGGAGAGATAAATTCTGCTCTTGACAGAATAATCCCGCTTTTTTCGGAATCCAAAGTAAAAGCCTTAGGCGAGATCGGTCTTGACTATTATTACGACTTTTCGGACAGAGAAACGCAGAAAAAGTTTTTCGATGCACAGCTCTCGCTCGCCGAAGATTACTCCCTGCCAATAATCATTCACGACAGAGAGGCACACGGCGACGTATTTGACATTGTCTGCGCTCATCCGAATGTCATAGGAATTCTGCATAGTTACAGCGGCAGCGCCGAGCAAGCAAAGGAATATTTACGTCGCGGATATTATATATCCTTTTCGGGTTCACTGACATTCAAAAATGCAAGCAAACTGCTTGAAGCGGCAAAGGTTGTTCCGCAGGACAGAATTCTCGTTGAAACAGATTGCCCGTATCTTGCTCCTGTACCTATGCGTGGCAAGATGAATCACAGCGGCTATATGCATTATACCGCCGAAAAAGCCGCCGAGCTTCTCGGTATGGATTATGACGCTTTCTGTGAAACGGAAGTTAAAAATGCAAAAGCGATATTCGGAATAAACGAATAAAAACAGGCTTTCAGTCGCACCATATATCAAAAAGAGGTGCGAAAATATGCTTAAAGTCATTCAAAGCACGGCTCTTGCCGTGCTTTTTGTTTTACTGTTTTCTTTTAATATATCTGCGTCCGATATTTTGCTTGTAAATTCGGAAAATCCGCTTCCAAAAAACTTTGTCCCCTGCGAACTTATTGATATAAAATCAACACGTCCCGACGGCAGAGCGGCTCAAAGAATAACAAAAGAAGCTGCCGTGGCACTTGAAGCACTTATCTGCGCTATGGAAAAATACTTCGGTACTGATACTCCCCCCATTACCGTAACCAGCGGATACAGAAGCTATGACATGCAAAAATATCTTTTTGAAAGCTCCGCAAATGACTACGAAAAAATGGGTTACAGCCGCGAGAAAGCAGAAAATTTCGCCGCTCGCTACACCGCGCGTCCGGGAGAGAGCGAACATCAAAGCGGACTTTGCGTCGATATGCATGACAGAGCTACCGCCACAACGGATTTTGAAAACAGTCCGTATTATGTCTGGCTTTGCGAAAACGCTCAACATTTCGGATATATTCTTCGCTATCCAAAAGGCAAAGAGGATATAACCAAAATTGCTTTTGAACCGTGGCATTGGCGCTATGTCGGCAAAGAAAATGCTGAAAAAATTAAACAATCGGGGCTTTGCCTTGAAGAATACCTTAAAAATAATCAAAAATAAGTAAAAAATATCTTGCATTTTATAAAACTGTATGGTATAATACCATTGTTCCGCAAAAGACTATGGCCCCTTGGTCAAGCGGCTAAGACGGCGCCCTCTCACGGCGCAATCATGGGTTCGATTCCCGTAGGGGTCACCAAAAAAATAAAAGCACCCGTTGGGTGCTTTTATTTTTTTGCTCCGAGGGAATCGAAGGAGCGGAAGTGAATGACAGCCTTAGACGGCTGTCAGAGCCGCGACGACCGAGCGGTATCGTGCCGCGAGAATCGATTCCCGTAGGGTAAAGGTGCTTTTTCTTTTGCTCCGAGGGAATCGAAGGAGCGGAAGTGAATGACAGCCTTAGACGGCTGTCAGAGCCGCGACGACCGAGCGGTATCGTGCCGCGAGAATCGATTCCCGTAGGGTAAAGGTGCTTTTTTTTGCTCCGTCCCGGACGCAAGCGTCGGGCAATATTATGTCAATTATGATGCTTTTTTAATGCTTTACGATGCTTCATATAATAGCTGTAAAATTCATCAGGTAACAAATCAATTTGCATAGATGTATAATTGCTTTGAAAATATGAATACCGACTTGAGTGCATATCAAATATGATAGAACGCAATGTATCTCTCGATTTATCGGCAAGACTTACAACATCGCTGCCATACGATATATTTTCAATAAACTGTGCATTTTGCAGCGTTGATATAATGTCAACGATGATGCTGATTGCTTTGCTGTAGCACGAGAAACAAGCCCGGAAGCTTAAATTGTCATTAACGTCAATTGAAAAGATTATCAAGTCGTTAATGACAAATTCATTGTCCTATATTACTTTCTTTTTTAATATACCACCAAAAATCAAAGTATGTTTGATAATAGAAAAATTACTATTCTCCAAACATTTTATAATTTCAGGCGGGGATTTGTCATTTGATATTTTTAGAAACTATATAAAAACTCTCTACACCCATATTATTTTACCGACCTCACCTTTGCGGTATTTATTCCCAGCGATTTTAATGTTTGGGCAGTATGGTGACCACTTTGTATTTCGTATAGCCCACGTCCAATTGATTTTACACTAAGATATTCATATTCACCAAACATTGTGTTTGACCGATTTCATCGACGCATTTCTTTTTATCTTTTCGCCCAGATATAATACCCTCCGGCATTATCGGGAGAAACATAAATGTTTCCATCCGTATCGGGAAAGTGTAGCTTCCTCTCCGAGCCGGACTGATGAGATATAACATAATCTCCGTAAGAATAGAATTTGCCATCCTCGTAAAGAGAGGCATATTCTTCAAGCGTAATTTTACTGCGGTATATTATCTCGGCGTGCGGCTCGCTTACATAACGCAGATGCCAAGGCTCATATTCGACACCCGTAAGCTCTTCGCCCCACATAGGATAACGTATGATAAACCCGAACTTATATGAATTTTTCGCTATCCATCTGCCGACTTCGCTGTTTATAAATCTCTTCTGCGGATATCCGTCTATCTTCACATCAACAGCAAGTCCCGTTTCGTGTTCGCTTGTTCCTGCGGGAACTGCGTAAGGATTGTTTTCATATACCCACGCCTGATATTCGCGCGTTCTGTATGTGCTTGTCAGAATCAGCTCTTTGCCGAAGCGATTTTTAACCTCCGCGAAAAGACGCTCCATATCATAAAGCGCATAAGTACTGACACTGTTCTTGTCGTCTACTATAGCAACAGCGGGAACATCCTGCTCCGAAAGCGGATGCGAAGAATTCACGAGCCAAAGTACATTACTGTATATTATGCCTTCCGTACCCTCAAGCTCCGATATTTCAAGACTTTTAAGCGTTGCTGTATCAACGCTTATCTGTGAAAGAATTCCTTTCTCTCCTTTTCTCATTCCGTCGATAAACCCGTAAATACGCCAGAAATGATATCTTAAAACATATGCGGAAAATAGCGCCGCCGCCATTAAAACAGCGCAAAGGACTATTATAAGAAGTCTTTTTTTATTTGTCTTTGTCAAATGATATCACCTCTTTTATGTTCTTTTTTGGGAGTAAACGCTACCGTAAGCGAAGCTATATATTCCGCCCCGAGAGCTTTTGCAATCTTGGCACAGCTTGATATAGTGCTGCCCGTAGTCGTAACATCGTCTACTATTATAACCTTATACGGAGCTTTGACATTCATCGCACCGGAATATGCGCTTTCGGCATTATCACGTCTTTCCTGTGCGGTAAGCTCCTTTTGCTTCTGCGAGCTTTTCCCATGCACAAAAAGTGTTTGCATCGGAATTTCGGTCAGGCGCGATATTATTTTGCAAAGCTCCTTTGCGTGGTCAAAGCCGTATTCGTCTATGCTTTCCATGCTTCTCGGAACATATGTAAGCACACATTCCGAAAATCCGCCTATATCTGTTATTGCCGAAATCAAGGCTCGTTTGCATTCGATTGCAAGAAATTCGCGCAGACGTCTGCTGTTTTTGTGTTTGAGAGAATATATAAGCTTTCTTGATATTCCTTCGTCGAATTCGAAGACGTGGATTTCCGTGTCAACTCCGTCTATGTGATGGCATCTGCAATCAGCCTGCGGTCTGCCGCAGATATTGCAGGGCTTGTCGCAGATGGTTTTATATTTTTCGATGCAATCATTGCAAAGATATTCGCCGTGCGTCACCTTTCCGCACAGCAGGCATTTGGGAGGAAAGATAAGCTCAGTCAGTTTCACTTTCGTCAAACCTCCCGAGAAAATATTCAAGTCCCGTATAACGCTTTGTCTGACGGTTATTGTCTACCATCATATCGGCAACCGCTCCGTCACCGACAAGGACTACCATATTCTGCGCTCTTGTTATCGCCGTATAAAGAAGATTTCTCGTAAGCAGCTTCGGCGTATATCGGTAAAGCGGAATAATCACTATCGGATATTCACTGCCCTGACTTTTATGCACTGTAACGGCATAAGCAAGTTCAAGCTCCTCTGCCGATACAAAATCATATTCAACTGTTTTGCCATCGTAATCGACGGTTATTTTTTCTTCGGAATTACTTATTCTGACTATAACTCCGATATCTCCGTTGAAAACGCCCGTTCCTTCTCCGCCGTCCGGACGAGTCCATGTTATACCGTAATTGTTTTTTACCTGCATAACCTTGTCTCCCTCGCGAAGCACTGTCGTTCTGCGTCTGAACTCCTT
>ULTU01077968.1_pt1 | contig 18036 bp, 15 predicted proteins | sample 1957861 | NCBI WGS metagenome assembly ULTU01 (sample SAMEA4835742, study PRJEB28245) | human gut metagenome | biome: gut microbiome; material: fecal sample | place: Denmark | collected 2008
AATATATATAATAATACTGTAATTTTAATTGTTAGTATATTTATTATATTTTTTATGATATCGATGACATATTTGTATAACAGTATATTTAGATATGTTGTATTACTATTAAGTGTATTAATTTTAATTATTTTTAGAAAGAAAATTTTTGAAATATATAATGGTATTAAGAATTCTAAATAGAATTAGGGTGTTACTATGAAAGTTATTAATTATATTAAAAAAAATGGAATTATGAAATTTTTTCATGTAATTTACACATATAAAATAGAATTGTTTTATGAAAAATTTATCCATTTTTTTACAAAAAATATGCGCTTAAAAAATTATATTATTATTGAAAGTCATAATGATTTTGATTGTAATGGTGGAGCTTTTTATGATTATTTAGTTAAAAATGAATACAATAAAAAGTATAAAATTATTTGGTTATTAAGAAAAAAAGTAAATAAATCATTATTGCCTTACAATGTTGATTTTGTCTTTCTTAATAAACCTAGTTTGAAAAAAGCATATTATATGTGTATGTCTAAATATTTGTTTTTTGATTGTGATATAAGAAAAAAAGTAAGAAATGATCAAATTTCTGTTTATTGTTCTCATGGTTCTATTGGTTTAAAAAAAGTAACGGGTAAAATTATTATACCTGATGATACTAATTATATTTTAACTCCATCAGTTAAATATCAAAATATTTTAGCACAGCAATTAAGTTTAAAAAAAGATGATAAAAGGATGGTGTCTATTGGATATCCAAATCATGATTTATTATGTTCTTTAGAGGATTATCAAGAAATATCAAAAATAACAACTAATCATTATAAAAAGATATTTTTATGGATGCCAACATTTAGAGTTGGAATATCTGATAATCGAAGTGATAGTACTAAAATTCAAAAGCTTGGAATTCCATTATTTAATTCAATTACTGATTTGAGAGATATTAATGATTTTTTAAAAAATAATGATAATTTATTAATAATTAAGTTACATCCTAGACAAAAAATTGATAAATTAATTACAGAACATTTTTCTAATATAATAATTTTAACTGGTTATGATGCAAAAAAGCTAAATATTGATAATTATAAATTATTAAAAAATGTGGATGCATTAATTAGTGATTATTCAAGTATTGTATTTGATTTTCTACAATTAGATAAACCTGTAGCTTATGTGTTTGATGATATATTTGATTATAAATTAGGATTTATAGTAGATGATGTTCATTCTCTTGTTGCTGGAAAAGAGATATATAATATAAAAGATTTTAAAGATTTTATTAAAAGTATTAGTAATGATGAGGACTTATTTGGTGAAAAAAGAAAATTAATTAGAAATGAAGTATTTGATTATCTTGATAATAGTTCTTGTGAACGTTTAATAAAACTTGTTGGAATAAAGAAATAATTTGTATTATAATAAGTTTATAGAATAATTGATTTTAACTTAGAAAGAGGTAATTATGGAAAAACGAAATGTTGCTATTGTTATAGCTGGTGGTTCAGGTAAGAGAATGGGGTTAGATATTCCTAAACAATTTGTAAATATTAAGGGTAAACCTGTAATTATATATACTTTAGAAGCTTTTGAGAAGATTCCTCAAATTGATGCAATTGAAGTTGTTTGTATTAAGGGATGGGAAGATACTTTAAGAGATTATTTAGATAAATATAATATTAAGAAAGTTAAATGGATTGTTCCTGGTGGAGAAACTGGACAAGAATCTATTAGAAATGGTGTATTTAATTTAAAAGATGAATTATCTGCTGACGATAATGTTATTATTCATGATGGAGTTAGACCGATGTTAGATGAAGAAATTATTTTAGATGTTATAGCTAAATGTAATTTGTATGGTAATGGAATATCATCAATGCCTTATAATGAACAAATATTTATCATAGATGATGATATTAGTACATTAAAATATATTCCACGTGAAACACTTAGAAGAATGGTAACTCCACAAGCATATAAATTTGAATTACTTTATGATGCATATAAAGAAGCATTTGAAAAAAATATTGGAATTGGACCATCTTCTTATACTAATACTATGATGGTTGAATTAGGACATAGATTATATTTTGCTGCTGGAAGTGATAAAAATATTAAATTAACGACACAAGATAATTTAGAATTATTTAAAGCTATGCTTGATAATGATGATAACGTTATTGATGATTAGGAGGCATTTATATGGAACTTTATGAAAATACTTTATATAAAAATAGTGTTGAACTAATTGCTAAGAATGAAAAAATTAATTATGAATTATTAAAAGATAAAAAAATATTAATAACTGGAGCTAGTGGTTTAATATGTTCTTTCTTAGTGGATGTTTTAATGTATCGAAATGAAAATTATAATGATAATATTAAAGTTTATATGTTATGTCGAAATGAAGAAAAAATAAAAAATAGATTTAGTTATTATGATTTAGAAAGATATAATGGAAGTAATGATGGTAATTTAATTTATATTGTTCAAGATGTTTGTAGTGCTTTCGAATTTGATGAAAATTTCAATTATATAATTCATGGAGCTAGCAATACTCATCCTAAACAATATTCTACCGATCCGGTTGGTACAATTAATACTAATGTTATTGGTTTATATAATATACTTAATTATTCTGTCAAATATAAACCTGAGAGAATATTTATGATGTCTTCAGTAGAAATTTATGGAGAAAATAAGAATGATGTTTTAAAATTTGACGAAAATTATTTAGGATATATTAATTGTAATACTTTACGTGCGGGTTATCCAGAAAGTAAAAGACTTAGTGAATCTTTGTGCCAAGCTTATATTTCTCAATATGATTTAGATATTGTAATTGGACGTTTTAGTAGAGTTTATGGACCAACAATGAGAAGTGATGATAGTAAGGCTTTAGCTCAATTTATAAAGAATGCAGTTAATAATGAAGATATTGTATTAAAGAGTGAAGGAAATCAATTATTTTCTTATACATATATGTGTGATGCTGTTTCAGCAATTTTATTTATTCTTCTTTATGGAAAAAATGGTGAAGCTTATAATATTTCTGATGAAAAATCTGATGTTCAACTTAAAGATTTAGCTAAAATATTAGCAGATTATAATGGAAAAAAAGTTGTTTTTGAGATTCCTGATGAAACAGAAAGAAAAGGGTATTCAACTGCAACTAAAGCTGTTCTTGATTCTACTAAATTAAAGAATCTTGGTTGGGAACCATTATTTTCAATTGAAAAGGGATTGAATGATACTATTGATATTTTAAAAAATAGTTAAATTATTAGATGTTATGAAAAATAAAAGATTAGTTTTGGCTTGGACTTTATTAATTTTATGGATGTTATTTATCTTTATAATGTCTTCATTTAATGGAATTATGAGTAGTAATCAGAGTGGTTCTATAGCAACTTTAATCTATAATATTTTTAATATTAGTGATACTGCAAAAGTTAGTTTTATAATTAGAAAATGTGCTCATGTTAGTGAATTTTTTATTCTTGGTATTTTAGTTATAAATTTAGTGAGTAAATATAATGTTAAACATATTTATTTAATTTCATTTATTATTTGTGTTTTATATGCAAGTAGTGATGAATTTCATCAATTATTTGTTCCTGGAAGATCTGGTCAAGTAACTGATGTTTTAATTGATTTAATTGGTGTTGTTTTAGGGTTATTACTTGTCTTTTTAATTAGATGTTTTAGAAAAGAGTGAATACTCTTTTTTTGATTGTATTAAATTTTTATTTGGGTTATAATTATAAAGTAGAGGGTAGTGATACTATGGAAGAGATTAATTTAGGTGAATTATTTCATTATTATATTAGTAAGATGTTTATAATTATTCTTTTTGTTTTTTTAGGGCTTGGTTTAAGTGTATTTTATAGTGCGATTATTCAAAAACCTTTATATAGTAGTTATACAACTATTTTACTTAAGGATAGCGGTAATAACGCGATGCTTTTAAAGACATATGGTGAACTTATTAAGAGTAAGAATGTTTTAAATAAGGTTAATAGTAATCTTGGTTTAAATTATAAAGCTGATGATTTAAAGGGTATGATTAATGTTGAAAGTTTAAATAGTACTGAGATTATTAAGATTACGGTTAATAATAGTAATCCAGAGGATGCTGCTAAACTTGCTAATGAGATTGCTAGTGTATTTAATAGTGAAATTGGTAATTATTATAGTAATGTCAAAAGTGGTATGGTTGTAGATAAGGCCGAAGTTAGTAGTAGTCCTTTTAATGTTAATTTGATGAAACAAATTGTTATTGGGGCTTTTATAGGTGGAGTTATTGGAGTAGTTGTTGTATTTATTAAGTTCTACTTTGATACAACAGTTAAGAGTAGTGAAGAAGTTGAATCTAAGCTTAATTTACCGGTTATAGGAATTATTCCTTTAGTTGGAGGTAGAAAATAATGAATAGTAAAGAGTTAGTTATATGTACGAATCCTAAATCTAGTGTAGCTGAGTCTATACGTATGCTTAGAACTAATTTAGAATTTAGTTTTGTAGATAATGATGTTAATGCTGTAATGATTACAAGTTCAATTGCTAAAGAAGGTAAGAGTTTTGTAGCTGCTAATTTAGCATGTGCTTTTGGGATGACTAAGAGAAAAACTTTACTTGTTGATTGTGATTTAAGAAAAGGTAGAATTGAAAGAATATTTGGTTTAAAGAATAAGCCTGGTTTATCTAATTTACTTTTAGATGATATTTATGCATATCAAGATTATATTTATACTACTGATATTGGTAATTTATCGATTTTACCTATAGGTATTGTTCCACCTAATCCAAGTGAGTTATTAGGTTCTGAGAAATGTCAAATTTTATTTAAATATTTAAAGCAAGAATATGATTTAATTATTTTAGATTGTCCTCCGATTGCGGATGTTGCTGATGCTTTGGTGTTATCTAAGATTGCTGATGAAGCAGTTATTGTTTGTGCAGCTAATTATACACCTGCTGATGAACTTACTAGTACAAAGAAAGCTTTAGAACAATCTGGAATAAAGATTGCTGGTGTTGTTGTTAATAAGGTTGAAAAAGATAAGAAGAAACGTTATTAGAGGTTATATGAAGAAGTTTGTTATTGTTATAATTGGTTTCTTTTTACTAACTGTTGGTGTTAAAGCAGATACTTTAACTAGTATTACTGGCGAAAAAAATCTGATTATTAATCATGATGGAGTATATGTTGTTAAGATTAAAGCTGAAGGTGTTATAAGTAGGTTAGATATTACTTATAGTGTTAGTGATAATCTTAAAGTTGAAAAGGTTGAGATTGGTAAATCTTTTAGTAGAGTTTCTGCTTCTGGTAATAATTATGTTTTAAGTAGTAATGTTAATGAAGGTGATGTTTTTAATATTACTGTTAGAGGTAGTAATACTGGTGGTGGTAAAATTAGAATTACTAAATGTATTGCTACTATTAATGGGGAAGATGTTAATTTATTAGAAAGTTCTTTTGATATTAATGTTATAAGTAATGATGCTTTGGATAGAGCTAAAAGATTAGTTGATAAGGCTGTTGCTACTTTAGATAGAATTGACTATGAGAATGCTTTAAATAGTGTTAAGGGGTTAACTAGTAAAGATGATTTAGATAAAAATGAACTTATGAAAAAATTAAATGAAATTAGTGATAAATTACTTAAAGATGATACTAGGGTTGTATGTGATGATAATAGTAAAGCTAAAAAGATATGGATGTATTTAAGTATCGGTTTACTTGTTTGTTTAGTTGCTGAGAGTTCTTATATTATTTATTTAAAAGAAAAATAAGAATGTTTTTCTTTTTTTATAGGGAGGATTTATGAATGATATTGAAATTGCTAGAAGTGTAAAACTTGATAAGATTGTTGATGTGGCAAAATCTTTAGGGATAGATGCTGATGATTTAGAGTTATATGGTAAATATAAAGCTAAAGTAAGTAAGGATGCTTATTTGAAAGTTAAAGATAATAAGGATGGTAAACTTATTTTGGTAACTGCTATTAGTCCCACTCCTTTAGGTGAGGGTAAAACTACAATTAGTATAGCGCTTGCTGATGGTTTAAGAAAGATTGGAAAGAAAAGTGTACTTGCTTTAAGAGAACCTTCTTTAGGTCCGGTATTTGGAATAAAGGGTGGTGCTACTGGAGGAGGACATGTTCAAATTGCACCAATGGAAGATATTAATTTACATTTTACTGGAGATATTCATGCGATAACTTCGGCGAATAATTTACTTGCTAGTTTAATTGATAATCATATTTATAATGGTAATGATTTAGGTTTTGATAGGGTAGTTTGGAAAAGATGTGTAGATTTAAATGATCGTCAATTAAGGGTTGTTAATACTGGTTTAAGTGGTGAAAGTAAGATTGTTCCAAGAATGGATGGTTTTGATATTTCGGTTGCTTCTGAAATAATGGCTATTTTTTGTTTAGCTAGTGATTTAAATGATTTAAAGGTAAGAATTGGTAATATTATTGTTGGTTATACTAAGGATAATAAACCAATATATGCTAGAGATTTAAATGCGGAAGGTAGTTTAACAGTTTTACTTAAAGATGCTTTAATGCCTAATTTGGTTCAAACTTTAGAACATACTCCAGCTTTTGTTCATGGTGGCCCTTTTGCAAATATTGCTCATGGATGTAATAGTGTTCTTGCTACTAATTATGCTTTAAAATTTGGTGATTATGTTGTTACTGAAGCTGGTTTTGGCGCTGATTTAGGAGCTGAAAAGTTTTTAGATATAAAGTGTCGTTTAATGAATAAAAAGCCTGATGCGGTTGTTATTGTGGCAACTATTAAAGCCTTAAAATATCATGGTGGTATTTTAAAGGAAGATATTTTAAAACCTAATAAAGATGGTTTACTTAAAGGTTTAGATAATTTATTTAGACATATTGATAATTTAAAAAATAAGTTTGGTTTAAATGTTATTGTAGCAATTAATAAATATAATTCTGATACAGATGAAGAGATTAATTTACTTAAAAGTGAGTTAGAGAAAAAGGGTGTTAATTTATCTTTAGTAACTGGATGGGCTGATGGTGGTGATGGTGCTACTGATTTAGCTAAGAATGTTGTTAGTTTATGTGATAAGGAATCTAAGTTAAATTATACTTATGATTTAGAGATGTCTATTAAAGATAAGATTAAGGGTGTTGCAACTAAGATATATGGTGCTAAGAATGTTTCTTATAGTGATGAAGCTTTAGAGTCTATTAAATTAATTGAAGAGTTAGGGTTTGATAATTATCCAGTATGTATAGCAAAAACTCAATATTCTTTTTCTGATGATCCTAAGAATTTAGAATGTAATGATGATTATGATATTCATGTTAGAGATGTTGTTTTAAAAAATGGTGCTGGTTTTATTGTAGTACTTGCTGGTAAGATTATGACGATGCCGGGATTACCTAAAGTTCCTGCTGCTGAATCTATTGATATTGATGAGAATGAAAATATTGTTGGGATTTTTTAACAAGGGTAACCTTGTTTTTTTTATTGTTTTGTGCTAGTATATCTTCTTAATTGTGGGGGTATATTTATGAGGGTTCCGGATAGTGTGGCTTATAAATTGGTTCGTGAGTTATCTAGTGATGAAGAACGTCTTTATTTTATTAGTAATCATTTACTTGATTATGATTCTAAAATTGTTAGTTATATTTTAGCTTTGGATAGTGATTCATCTAAGTTTGAATGTTTACCTCTTTTAGCCAATGAATATTATATTAGTTTGGTTATTGATTCGATGTCTAGTGATGATGCGATTGCGAGAGCAATTATGGAGTTGCCGGAGACTTTTTCTTTGAGTTTTATTAAACATAAAATAAATGGTTTTAGTCTTGCTGACAAAGTTTTTTCAGAAAATGATGTTTTATATGAGGATGGTTATGAAAAGGCTCGTGAGAGGTTTAAAATAGATGATTTTGATAGTTCTAGTCTTCCTTCTGATATGACTTTTGGAATTGAGTTAGAGGTTATTGGTGGTAATTCTAGAAGGATGAGATATTTTAATATTAAACCTTTTGGAACTTGGAATAATGTTAATGATGATTCTTTAGCTCCTAATAGTGTAGAAGTAACTTCACCAATTCTTCATTATACTTCAAAGGATATGTCAGAACTAAGAGCAGTATGTAGCTATTTAAAAAGTAATGGTTCTTATACTGATGGTTCTTGTGCTGGTCATATTCATATTGGTTTAAATAGTTTTAAGAGTCCTCAAGCTTTATATAATTTTTATTCTATTTTTTCTTTAATGGAACCTATTCTTGTTTTAATTAGTAATAGAGCTGGAGAACTTCCTCGTGAAGGCTTAGGTATGTTTTCGGAGTTATATCAGGGATTTTTTGAATTTTTAAGAAAAGAAAATGTTATTGAATTTAATGATATAAATGATACAGTTTCTCAATTATATTTTGAGTTACAAACAGGACATAAATATTGGACTGTAAATATAGGTAATAAGTTTAATAGACTTCATCCTAAAGATACTATGGAATTTAGAATTCCTAATGGTTCTTTAGATCCTGATGTTATTATGCATAATATGAAATTATTTGGTAGACTTATTATGATATCTAATTTAATTGATAAGGATCATATTGAAGATGTAATTGATCATTTAAAAACTGGTAGTTATGATGATATTATAATATATTTTCTTAAGTTAGTATTTGATGATCTAGATGATAGAGAATACTTCTATGAAAGATGGATAAATAATTATGATTTAATGTTAAGAAATAAAGATAAATGTAAGTTTTTCTTTATTTCTGAAGAAGCAAAAAGAGAATTATATTTTTAATTCTCTTTATTATTTGCTTTCATTTCAAATAGGATATCTCTTAATTGCATTGCTTTTTCGAAATCTAGTTCTTTAGCTGCTTTACGCATTTCTTGTTCTAATTTTAAGCAAGCATCATGGAATTCTTTTTTACTCATTTTTTCTTTTGTTTCGTCTTTTATTTCATTTGAGATTAAATCTCTTATTTCTTTGATGATAGTTTTAGGAACAATACCATGTTCTTCATTATATTTCATTTGAATTTCACGTCTACGAGCAGTTTCTTTAATGGCTTTCTCCATAGATTCTGAAATAGTGTCAGCGTACATAATTACATGGCCATTAGCATTACGAGCAGCACGTCCGATAGTTTGAATTAAACTTCTTTCACTTCTTAAGAATCCTTGTTTATCGGCATCCATGATTGCGATTAAACTTACTTCAGGGATATCTAATCCTTCTCTTAATAGGTTAATACCAACAATACAATCATATTTACCTAAACGTAGATCTCTGATGATTCTTAGACGTTCAAAGGTTTTAACTTCATTATGTAAGTATGCGACTTTTTTATTTAAACTCTTAAGATAGTTAGTAAGCTCTTCAGCCATTCTTATTGTTAGAGTAGTAATTAAAACTCTTTCATTTTTTTCAATACGTTTATTAATTTCTTCTAGTAAGTCATCTATTTGGCCTTCAGTTTTCTTAACTTCAATAGTTGGATCTAATAATCCCGTTGGTCTAATGATACATTCGGTTACTTGATTATTTGTAAGTGATAGTTCATAATCACCTGGTGTAGCAGAAATGTAAATTGCTTGATGAATTTTTTCATTAAATTCTTCAAATTTTAATGGTCGGTTATCTAGGGCACTTGGTAATCTAAAACCATAGTCAACTAGGGTTTGTTTACGCATTCGGTCACCATTATACATTGCTTTTACTTGAGGTAGGGTAACATGTGATTCATCGACAACTAAAAGATAATCATCACCAAAGAAATCCATAAGGGTTGATGGAGTTTCACCTTCACCACGTAAAGCTAAGTGTCTACTATAGTTTTCAATACCATGACAAAAACCTGTTTCTCTTAACATTTCTATGTCATATTCACAACGTTCTTGAATTCTTTGTTTTTCAATTAGTTTTCCATGTTCTTCAAAATATTTAATTCTTTCATCTTTTTCTTGTTCAATTCTTTTAATAGCTTCTTGAAGTTTTTCATCACCTGTAACAAAGTGACTGGCTGGAAAAACAGTAATATTTTTAACATTTTGAATGATATTACCAGTAAGGATGTCAAATTCACTTAAACGTTCAACTTCGTTACCAAACATTTCAATACGAATACCATTTTTTCTTTCACTTGCAGGTACGATATCTATAATATCTCCATTAGCTCTAAAGGTACCTCTATGAAAATCTAATTGGCTTCTTTCATAGGTCATTGAAACTAATTTATCTAGAATATCATTTCTTTTTATTTTATCTCCAACTTGAAGTATTAACATATTATTTTTATATTCTTCTGGTTCACCAATACCATAAATACAGGAAACACTAGCTACTACTATAGTATCTTTATAATTAATTAAACTACTTGTAGCACCATGTCTTAATTCATCAATTTCATCATTAATGCTTGAATCTTTTTCAATATAAGTATCAGTAGAAGGAACATATGCTTCTGGTTGATAATAATCGTAGTAGGAAACAAAGTATTCGACATGATTATTTGGGAATAGTTCTTTAAATTCTGAATATAATTGTCCAGCTAAAGTTTTATTATGAGCTAGAACAAGAGTAGGTTTATTAACATTAGCAATAACATTAGCAATCATAAAAGTTTTACCAGTTCCAGTTGCTCCTAATAGTACTTGACTTTTTTTGCCTTCATTTATACCATCAGTTAGTTCTTTAATAGCCTTAGGTTGATCTCCACTTGGTTTAAAATTTGATACTAGGTTAAACATATTATCCCTTCTTTCTTTCTTATTATATCATGGATTTTTATTTACATATTATTTATATTGATATTTAATATTTATAACATTAATGCTTATTTTTTTGATATTATATAGTTGGAGGATTATATGAATCAAATTAGTAGAGCTTATATTGTATCTCATATTAGAATTAGAGATGAGATATTTAATGACTGGGGTAATTTTAATAAAATTTTAAAAGATGGTCCTGAAAGTATGAAAGAGCATCTTGCTAAGTTATGGAATGATATATCTCCAGAAGATATTAATAAAGATTTTGAACTTACTGATAAAGATAGAGTAATTACTAAAAATGATTTTGATGTAACAATGAATCATGTTGGTGATTACCCGGTATTTTATTTTATTATGCCTGATCCAGATTCTGTTCAAGCTCAAGCAAAATGTGTAGCTTTAGCTATTACACCAACTAGACCTAGATATTTTACAATGGAAATAAGTAAGAAAATGAAATCAGAAGAAACTTATTATATTATGGGTGAATGGATGTTTAAGGATGGTAATTTTACTCATTTAAATTTAGGACCAATACCTAATGGAACAGTAGCAAATTTTGCTTCTCATGTTTCAGTAGTATTAGATAAGAATTTAAAAAAGGAACAATAGTAGTTCCTTTTTTAGTTGACATTATTTTTTGATATGATATAATTTGATTAACGTAATAAGTAAATCAAAAAAAGAAAAGAGTATAGATGGAACTTTATTATAAAACAACTAGATTAAAAGAATTATGTGAAAATCCTAAGTACAGTAAGAAACTTATTCAACGTTATGGACTTGATGTAGCTAAAAAATTACCACAAAGAATAAATGAGTTAAAAGCTTTTGCTACTTTGGAGGATGTTCCATCTAGTCCACCATTGAGAAGACATAAATTAGTTGGTAATCTTGATGGTAGTTTTGCAATAAATATAAATAATCAATATAGATTAATATTTAGACCATATGGCAATAATATTATAATAGATGATTTAAGATTAATAAAAAATATAGAAATAATGGAGGTGTCTAAGCATTATGAGTAGATATGATTATGATGAATTGTATGTTATAGCTCCAGGAGAAACAATTAAAGAACTACTTGAGGTTAATTGTATGAATCAACTAGATTTAGCATCTAAAATTGGTATTAACAAAAAAACAGTTAATGAGATTATTAATGGTAAAGCGCCAATTACTACTGAAACCGCTTTAAAACTTGAATATGTATTTGGTTTGCCAGCAAGTTTTTGGAATAATTTGGAAAGTAACTACAGAATTGCACTGGAAAGAAAAAAGGATATTGATTTAATTAAAAATGAAGTGATTTATTTAGAAAATATTCCTTATTTAGAAATGTCAAAAAGAAAATGGGATGGTATATCTGCAACAAAAGATCCTTTTTTAAGAGTAATAAATCTACGAAAGTTTTTTGGAGTAGCATCTTTAAATTTTAATACTGAACTAAGAAAAAAAATTGCTTGTCGAAAAAGTTCGAGTGAGCACTTTTCTTTAGATGCTTTGTACTGTTATCTGAGGTATGGTGAAATACAATCTAATAAACTAGAATATCCAAAATTTGATGTGGAAAAGTTAAAAGATAATGCAAAGAAAATAAGAAAATTAACTAATAAAATGTTTTTACCTCAACTAGATGAAATAAGGAAATTGTTATCAGAATGTGGGGTGGCATTAATATTTGAACCACATTTACCTAATACTTATATTAATGGTGTAGCATATAAAATTACACCTGACAAAGCAATTATTATGATAAGCGATAAAGGAAAACAAGATGATATTTTATGGTTTACTTTATTTCATGAAATTGCTCATTTGATTAAACATAGTAAAAAAGATGTTTTTATCGATAATTTAGAGTCTGGTTTAGTTAATGACATTGAACGAGATGCTGATAATTATGCTAAAAACATTTTGATACCTGACAATGATTATTGTAATTTTGTGAATGGAGTTATTACTGAAAAAAGTATAATTGATTTTTCAAAAACATTAAATATCTTACCTGGAATATTGGTTGGAAGGTTACATAAAGATAGAATAATTCCTTGGAATAGATATAACAAGCTTGTTAATAGAATTTAAAAAAGGAACAATAGTTGTTCCTTTTTTAGTTGTTTAAATAAAATTCATAGTATTCATCAAATGTTATACCTTCGTTATAAACTTTTGTTGCTAGATCGACACCTAGATAGCGGTAATGCCATGATTCAAATTTATATCCTGTTATTTCTTCTTTATCTTCTGGGTATCTTAGAATAAAACCGTATTTATGAGCATTATTAAGCATCCATTGGTAACTTTCAGTATCTTTAAATGAATCATTTTTATCATAGAAATCAGCAACATCAATAGCATAACCAGTTTCATGTTCTGATGAACCAGCTCTAGCGGCATAATCATCAGCTTTTCTTGTGCCATAAGCTTGTTTTCTTTGATTCCATAATTTATCTTGGTATTCATAGTCACGATATGAAGATAATATTAAAATTGTATAACCATCTGCTTTAGCAGCTTCAGCTAGATTTTTATATGCTTCATAGGCTTCACTGTTAAGCTCATTATTAGCGTATGAATAGGTTGCTGATGTTTTAACAATATCGCTCGCTTGGTAATCTTTAGTTAAAGCATGGTATTTATTTACTAACATAGCAGTTCCTTTTGAAGTATCAGTATCAACTAAATCTTTATAGTAATCTTTATCACGATTAACGTTTACTAAAGCCACAATTTCGTTTAAAGATTTACTATCATTTTTCTCATAATAAGATAAGTATCGATCTAAATTTTTAAACATAAAGTATTTTTCATTAATTAATTTAACAATATTAGAATTTTTATCTTTGGAAAGAAGTGTTTCTAATTCATTATTATTTAATTTAGAACTTAAGGTTTTATATTCTTCTAGGGTATATTCTTTTTGTAAGAATTTATATTCATATGTTTGTTTATATTTATAATTGTTAATAACTTTAACACCTACTATTAGTAAAATTAGAGCTACTATAGATATAAATAATATCTTCTTAACTTTCTTTTTTAACTTTCTTTTAGCCATGATTCACCTTCTTATTATATACTTATTATATCATGTTTTCTTTAGTTGTAGTAAAATTTAAACTTTTGTTGTATAATTGTAACATAAAAAAGGAGTGAAAATATGGATAAGATATATATTATTGGACATCGTAAACCTGATACTGACTCTGTATGCGCAGCTATTAGTTTAAGTTATTTAAAAAAACAAATGGGTTTAAATGCTGAACCAAGAATACTTAGTGAAATTAATGCAGAAACTGAATATGCTTTAAAAAAATTTAAAATTCCTGTTCCTAAGTATTTAAATGATGTTAAAGTTCAACTTAAAGATGTTAAATATAAAAAGAATTATTTTGTTAATGAAAATGATTCTATTTATAGAACTTATAACTATATGACTACTAAAGGTATAACTGGTATTCCTCTAGTAGATGATAAGAAGATGTTTAAGGGTTATGTTTCGTTAAAAGAGATTGCTAATGAATTGATTTGTAGTGATACAAATATTTTAAATACATCTTTTGATAATTTAGCTGAAACTTTAAATGCTTCTAAAGTTTATAAATTCGATGAAGAAATAATTGGTAATGTTATGGCAGTTGCTTTACCTTATAGATTATTTATGTCTACTGTTGATGTTGATAGTACTTCAATATTAATTGTCGGTAATAGAGAGCATATCATTGATTATGGATTAGAAAGAAAAGCAAAATTGATTATTGTTATTAATAATGTATCTTTAACTCCTGAAGAAATTAAACTTGCTAAAAAGAATAAAGTTAATATTATTGTAACACCTTATGATACTTTTAAAACTAGTAGAATTATTACTTTAGCTAATCCAATTAAAATAATTAAAAGAAATATTTCAGCTATTTGTTTTAATCCTAATGATTATTTAACTGACTTTTTAGAGGTGTCTAATCGTTTAAAACATACTAATTATCCTATTGTTAATAGTAAGGGTGTATGTGAAGGTATGCTTAGGGTTATTGATACTCATGAATTTAATAAGAAAAAAGTTATTTTAGTTGATCATAATGAACCAACACAGAGTGTTGATGGTTTAGATGAAGCTGAATTACTTGAAATAGTAGATCATCATAATATTGGAGAAATTAGTACAATGCTTCCAATTAATTTTAGAAATATGGCAGTTGGTTCAGTTAATACAATTATTTATACAATGTATGAAGAACAAGGTATTAAGATTCCTTCTGATATTGCTGGTTTAATGCTTAGTGGTATTATTTCTGATACTTTATTACTTGCTAGTCCAACAACTACTGAATTAGATCGTAATGTAGCTAAAATACTTGCCAAGAAAGCTAAAGTAAATCTTAAAGATTATGGTATGGATTTGCTTGGTAGTGGAGTTAGTATTGAAGGTATGTCAACTTATGATGTTATTTATAAAGATTTTAAAAATTATATAATTAATGATAATAAGTTTGGGGTAGGCCAAATATTTACTACTAACTTTAAAACTTTTGTGGATAAGATAGATGATTATGTTGAACAATTGGATAATATTAGTGAAAATAATAACTTTAAGATTGTTTGTTTATTTGTAACTGATATATTACAAAATAATTCTTATCTATTATATAATAGTAAAGCTGATTTAATGCTTGCTGATGCCTTTAGTTTAAGTGAAATTAAAGAAGGTCAATTACTTAAAGGAGTAGTATCTAGAAAGAAACAAATGATACCTCCAATTATGAATGTTTTAGAAAAAGTCTAGTTGTTAGACTTTTTTTATTTGGTTAGTCATATAGTTAATTGGAGGATTAATAGAAATGATTGGACTAACTGATGAAGAAGTTGTTAAATCTAGAAATAAATATGGTAGTAATGAAATAAAAAAAACTAATAATAATTCTTTCTTTAAATTATTATTAGAATCTTTAGGGGATCCAATGATAAAGATATTACTTATAGTGTTAGGAATTAAAGTAGTATTTTTATTTGCGGAATTTGATTGGTTTGAAACACTTGGCATTTTAATAGCTATTTTTATTGCTTCTTTAATATCAACTATAAGTGAATATGGAAGTAATAAAGCTTTTCAAAAATTACTGGAAAATAATAATCAAAAGATGGTTAAAGTTAAGAGAAATGGTAAGCTTTGTTTAATATCCATTAATGATATTGTTGTTTCAGATATTGTTTATTTAAATAATGGGGATTATATTCCAGCTGATGGAGAAATAATTGATGGTAGTATTTTAATTGATGAATCAAGTATTAATGGAGAAAGTAGAGAAACTTATAAGGACTCTAAATTAAGTGGTGAAAAGAGAAAAGTATATAAAGGGACTATTGTAACTAGTGGTGAATGTATTGTTAAAGTATGCAGTGTAGGTGTAAATACTTTATTTGGTAAGATTGCTAAGGAAGTCCAAGAAAAATCCTCTGATAGTCCTTTAAGAATTAGATTAAAACATTTAGCTAGTATTATTAGTAAAATTGGTTATGTTGGAGCTTTTTTAGTATTTTTTTCTTATTTATTTTCATCAATAGTTATAGCAAATAACTTTAATTTAAATTTAATTATTGGTTGTGTTAGTAATGTTTCATTAATGATTGATTATGTTATTTATGCTTTAACTTTAGCAGTAACTATTATTATTGTTTCAGTTCCAGAAGGTTTACCAATGATGGTGGCTTTAGTTCTTTCGACTAACATGAAGAAAATGATTAAAAAGAATATATTAGTTAAAAAGATGGTAGGAATAGAAACAGCGGGGTCTTTAAATGTTTTACTTACAGATAAAACGGGAACTTTAACTAATGGAAAACTTAGTGTTTATGGAATTATTAATTATCAAGATAAATTGTTTAATAATGATGTTGAGTTATATAAGTATCATAAATATTATAATATTGTGGGAAACTCAATAGTTTTAAACAATGATGCAGTTATTTCTGATAATAAAATAATAAATGGTAATTCCACTGATAAGGCTTTAATATCTTTTATGAATTATATTTCTGATGAAAAGATTATTAAAAAAGAGTCTTTTGATAGTGATAAGAAATATTCTTTAGTTGAAACTAATAATTATATTTATTATAAAGGTGCTCCAGAAGTATTAATTCCTAAGTGTAAATTTTATTTAAATAATGATGTAGAGGATAGTCATGTTGATTTTGATTATTTAAACAGGGTTATTGCTAAATATATGCATAAAGGATACCGAGTTATTTCATTATGTTATAAGAATAAATCTAATAATAATTTTGTTTATGTTGGTAGTGTACTTCTTAAAGATGAGATTAGAAAAGACGCTAAAGAGGGGATTAAACTTATTAAGTCATCAGGGGTAAAGATGATTATGGTTACGGGTGATTCTTTAGATACAGCTTTATTTATTTCTAAGGAATTGAGCTTATTAAATGATGATGATATTTATTTAACTAGTAGTGATTTAAGTTTAATGAGTGATGATGAAATTAAAAGTAAAATAAATAAAATTAAAGTTGTAGCTAGAGCTAAACCTCATGATAAGAGTAGATTAGTTAAGATTATTAAAGAAATGAATTTAGTTGTAGGAATGACTGGTGATGGGATAAATGATGCAGCGGCTTTAAAGAAATGTGATGTTGGTTTTGCGATGGGTAGTGGAACTGATGTTGCTAAGGAAGCTTCTGATATTGTGATTTTAGATGATAATATTAATTCGATTAGTATGGCTATTTTATTTGGAAGAACTATATTTAAGAATATTAGAAAATTTATTATCTTTCAGTTAACCATGAATATATGTGCGATGAGTTTATCAATTATAGGTCCTTTTATTGGAATAAGTACACCGGTAACAGTTATGCAGATGTTATGGATTAATATGATTATGGATACTTTAGCTGGTCTTGCTTTTGCTTATGAAGAACCATTACTTTCTTATATGGATGAAAAACCTAAGAGTAAGAATGAACCGATAATTAATAAATATATGTATGAAGAAATAGTATTTACGGGGTTATATTCTAGTTTATTGTGCATTTTATTCTTAAAGATTCCTTTTGTTAAAAGTTTAATTAGATATGATGTTAATGATAAGTATTTTTTAACTGCATTTTTTGCTTTATTTGTGTTTATGGGAATATTTAATGCTTTTAATGCAAGAACAAATAAATATAATTTATTTTATGGAATTAAGAATAATAAAGTATTTTTAATAATATTTATGT
>ULTU01095268.1_pt1 | contig 18026 bp, 10 predicted proteins | sample 1957861 | NCBI WGS metagenome assembly ULTU01 (sample SAMEA4835742, study PRJEB28245) | human gut metagenome | biome: gut microbiome; material: fecal sample | place: Denmark | collected 2008
TCACAAATAATATTATTTGAAATATTAAAATTACTATATATGTAATCAGTAGGAACAGTGCCATTACTATTTTCCTCCGTAAGTTCCGAGTTATATGATAATCCAAGTGAACATTAAATACAAATAAGGCAATAATGCCATAATCTCATTGAATACGAACAGCTTGCTTCCAATTTGAATCTTATACTTTGTTCTCGCTTTCTTATAGAAGAACACGCAGCAAATCGTTGTTGCAATAATATGTATTATTCCAATTATCAAAATCAGCCAATGCAATCTTATATTTTGGAACTTATTATCATATCCAGTCAGATCAAACCATATTATGATGAACCATGCAAGTAAGTCATTTACTAAATACGCAATAATAACAATTTTTTCAAAGAGTATTTTCATCAACACCGGTAATACTAATACAGGAAATATATCGGAAATTGTATTGGAGGTTTTTATCATGAGAAATTTTATCTTATCGTGTGAATCGACAACGGATCTGTCATATTCTTATCTGAATGAACGGGAAATTGCAGTCATTCCTTATACTTACATCATTCATGAACATGTATACGAGGATAACATGGAACGAAATCCGGATCTGATGCCGAAGTATTATAAGATGTTGGAAAAAGGGCTGTTGCCTACAACCTCCCAGATCAACGAAGCTTCCTATTATGATTTCTTTGAAGGATTGATACAGAATGGTGATGTGCTTCATATCACATTCAGCTCCGCCTTAAGCGGATCGGCAAATAATGCCTATCGTGCGGCGGCAGCAATAAAAAAGAACTATCCGGGAAAGCAGCTGCAGGTCATTGATTCTCTCTGCGGTGCAGGAGGGTATGGATTGTTAACGGACTACGTTGCTGATATGCGGGATGAAGGTCTTTCATTGGCAGCAGCTGCCGACTGGATCATGAAGCATCGTACCTGTATCCATCACCAGTTTTTTACAACCGATCTCACCTTTCTGCACCATAGCGGACGGATCAGCGGCGCTGCTTCCCATATCGCATCGATCCTGAACATTCATCCTCTGATCCGGCTGGATCAGAACGGAATGGCAGATGCCTATACAAAAGTCCGTGGCAAGAAGCGCGCCGTAAGAGAGGTGATCTCTGAGATGGAATACTACGCAGAAAACGGGACAGACTACAATGGAAAATGTTTCATCTCCCATGCTGCCTGCCCCGAGCTTGCTTATCTGTTAAAGAACTCCGTCCTACAGACATTTCCGAATGTCACCCATCCGGTACGCATCTTAAATGCCGGTACAATTACCGCATCCCACTGCGGTCCCGGTGCTGCCGGACTGTTCTTTCTCGGACGCGAACGCCCGTATTAATTTAATATTCATCCGGTACAAGTACCTTTTCAATCTCTGCGATATAGTATCTGTGATAATCCTTATCCGGATATACCTTTGCTCCTTCCTCAGGATCAGCAAAGGTAGCAGGATCAATATCTCCTTCGCACATTTTTCTGCAAATGAGTGTAATGCCTGCCTCTTTGATAACCGGAACATCACCACAGAAATCAAGAGTGATCCCTGCTCCTGCAAATTTATCCGCTACATCCTTACCGGATGTTCTTCCGCAATAAGTCAGTGCCTTTCTGTACTCTTCCGGAAGCACACAAACGGAAAATTCCTTCTGTTCATCGATAAACCGCTTTGTATATCTCTGTGGGCGGATATAAATCGTGATAACAGGCTTTGACCAGAACTCACCAAAGGAACCCCAGCTTACTGTCATCGTATTTGCCTTCTCATGATCTCCTGCAGTTACAAGTGCCCACTTTTTGTTGATCATTTCGATCAGATTTCCTTTTAATTCCTCTGCATTGATTTCTTTCATCTTGATAATACCTCACTTTTCTGATTACTCAGTTCCTGAAGTGTTTACTGTAACAGAAATACATCCTGATACAATAATGAGGCACTGATCATTCTCAATGCCTCATTGCAAAATCGTATGGTACACTGGTATTACCAGCTGGTTTTTGGCTCATTATACCATCCGCTTTTGTTTTGTCAACCAACAGCTTTTCAGAAACAAATCGTTTTTTATTACTTTTAAACACAGGTTTTATAATATATGAAATTATTTTCAACCTTATGCTTTTCTTTTTTTATTTTATTTTATTCAGATATCAAATACGATAACTTTATTTTTATTTTTTTATAGTGATCGGTCTGTTTTAATCCTGTGATCGGTCTGTTTTCAGATCAAACACACCCTGTCCATATCGTTTAAACTGCATCATCATCTCATGTGTCAGACTCAGATGTTCTCCATAGTCCGGGATCTGCTCGCGCTCTACCCATTCGCCGCTTGCAAGTTCTTCATGATCGATGGTCAGTTCCGGTTCATGCTCATCTGACTTTTTTCTGTCTGCCTGACAGAAGAATCCCATCAGCAGATTGCTGTCAAATCCCCACGGCTGTGATTTGTAATACCGGATATTCTTAACCGGTATTCCGACTTCCTCCATCACCTCACGCCGAACCGTTTCCTCTACCGTCTCACCTATTTCCGTAAAGCCGGCGATCAGGGCGTATCGTTTATACTCTCTTGCAGCGTAAGTTGTAAGAATGATACGATTGCCATCTGTCACTCCGACAATTACTGCCGGTGCGATCGTTGGGAAGATCAGATGTCCGCAGGACGGACAACGGAGCATCCGTTCTTTCTCATCCGGGAGCACAGGCGTTCCGCAGGCTCCACAATAGCGGTTCATCGAATACCACAGATGCAGATGCCATCCGGTTGCCGCCGCAAGCACTTCTTCCTTTGGCTTGCAGCTTCTGGTCTTATACATGCTCCGGTATTCATAACCCGGAATCTCCAGACGCTCTCCCCAATTTACATCAGTTGCTCCATTCGCTGATCTTTCAACATAATAAGGCTCTGTTGTCCGGACAAGATCCTGCGGCCGATACAGAAAATACTGTCTGTCATCGATCACAAACAGGTATGTCAGATTATCCTGCCATGATGCATCCTGCGTGACCGTATCATTTATTCCTATATAGCTTTTATATTCCGAGATAGTGAGCCAGACCAGCTCATGCTCATCCTCCACCTTTTTGGCAAGGATCAGTTTCTCGGAAAATGCAAGGATCACATCATCATTCTTCGGCGGTTTTCGATATGCATATTCATTATGAAACCGTTTTGGTTCTATATCCTGTATCATCTTCCTATACCAGACAGGCTGTCTGATACGATATGAAAACATCTGTATTATCAGTGCTTTTATATGCGGATCAGCCAGCCTGTTTCTTTCTTTTTGAATTTATACCATGAATCATTTCTGTCGACACTGTCGTTTCGATTCATATATGGACACAGCCTTGCGTCTCTGTTATTACTTCTTTAACTGAGCCAGACGTTCTTCCACCTGGGCTTTCATTTCTGTATATTTTGCAAGCTTGGCTTTTTCTTCTTCTACCTTGGCAGCCGGTGCTTTATCTACAAATTTAGGATTTGCAAGCATACCGGATGCACGCTTGATCTCGCCGGCCAGACGACCGGATTCTTTCTCCAGACGCTCGATCTCTTTGTCGATATCAACCAGCTCTGCAAGCGGAATATAGAGTGCGGCATCATGTATCAGGGTAGATACTGCATTCTCATCAATACCATTCTTGCTATCCTGAATGAATACCTCACTTGCATATCCAAGTGTTGCAAAGAAATTCTTTGATGCTTCAAATATATCACGGATCTCACTCTTAGCAGATACAACATATACAGTTGCTTTCTTGCTTGGCGGTACATTCATACCGGTACGCAGATTACGAATCGCACGAACCGCAGCCTTGATCGTATCAACTGCATTTTCATCCTGCTTGAAGCTCCACTCCTCTTTATATACAGGCCAGTCAGAGATCATGATAGATTCTTCCTCATCCTGAATATTACAGAAAATCTCCTCCGTGATAAACGGCATATATGGATGTAATAATTTCAATGCCCGGATCAGAACTGTCTTTAATGTCCAGAGGGCTGCTGCCTTTGTCTCGTCTGCATCATTGTAAAGTCTTGGCTTAACCATCTCGATATACCAGTCACAGAATTCTTCCCATATGAAGTCATATACCTTGGAAACTGCGATACCCAGCTCGTATTTCTCCATATTATCTGTCATCTCAACTGCCAGATCATTGACCTTGGATAAGATCCAGCGGTCAGCGATCGTAAGATCAGATAATTTTACATTTGAGAAATCCGCCTTTTCCATGTTCATCATAATGAATCTGGATGCATTCCAGATCTTATTTGCAAAGTTTCTGGAATTCTCTACACGCTCCCAATAGAAACGCATATCATTTCCCGGTGCATTACCTGTGATCAGTGTCAGACGAAGGGCATCTGCACCGTATTTATCAATAACCTCAAGCGGATCGATACCGTTTCCAAGAGACTTACTCATCTTCCGGCCCTGATCGTCACGAACCAGTCCGTGGATCAGAACATGCTTAAATGGGCTCTTTCCTGTCTGCTCCAGTGCGGAGAATACCATACGGATAACCCAGAAGAAGATAATATCGTAGCCGGTTACAAGTACGTCAGTCGGATAGAAATATTCATATTCCGGTGTCTTCTTTGGCCAGCCAAGTGTTGAGAATGGCCAGAGTGCGGATGAGAACCATGTATCCAGTGTATCTTCATCCTGTGTCAGATGTGTGCATCCACATTTCGGACATACCGTCGGAACTTCTCTGGAAACGATCGTCTCATGACACTCATCACAGTAATAAGCCGGGATTCTGTGTCCCCACCAAAGCTGACGGGAGATACACCAGTCGCGGATATTTTCAAGCCAGTGGATGTATGTCTTATCAAACTGCTCCGGTACAAATTCCAGCTCATCTGTCTTGATCAGATCAAGAGCTGCCTGGCCCATTTCCTTCATACGGACAAACCACTGTGGCTTGATCATTGGCTCTACCGTTGTCTTACATCTGTCATGTGTTCCTACATTATGTGTGTGTGGTACAACCTTTACAAGAAGACCTTCTTTTTCCAGATCTGCTACCATTGCTTTTCTTGCTTCATAACGATCCATGCCTGCGTATTTGCCGCCCTTCTCGTTGATCGTAGCATCATCGTTTAAAATATTGATTTCTTCCAGATTGTGTCTCTTACCTACTTCGAAGTCGTTCGGATCATGTGCCGGTGTAATCTTTACACAACCTGTTCCGAATTCCATATCTACATATTCATCTGCGATAACAGGGATCTCTCTGTCTGTTAAAGGAAGCTTCAGCATCTTACCGATGATATCCTTATAACGCTCATCCTTTGGATTTACAGCAACCGCCGTATCACCAAGCAGGGTTTCCGGTCTGGTCGTTGCTATCTCTACATATCTTCCTTCTTCTCCAACGATCGGATAATTGATATGCCAGAAATGTCCTTCCTGCTCTACATGCTCTACCTCTGCGTCCGAAATGGATGTCTTACATACAGGACACCAGTTGATGATCCTGGAACCTTTGTAGATATATCCCTTTTCATAGAGATTGACAAATACTTCCTTAACTGCTTCTGAACATCCCTCGTCCATTGTAAAACGCTCTCTGTCCCAGTCAGCAGATGAACCCAGCTTCTTTAACTGGTTTACGATTCTTCCGCCGTATTCTTCTTTCCATTTCCAGGCATGCTGTAAGAAAGCCTCTCTGCCGATCTCCTTCTTATCAATACCTTCTGCCTTTAATTTCTCTGTTACCTTTACCTCTGTAGCGATCGCTGCATGGTCTGTACCCGGCTGCCATAATGCACTGTAGCCCTGCATTCTCTTGAAACGAATGAGGATATCCTGCATTGTATTGTCCAGGGCATGACCCATATGAAGCTGTCCGGTTACATTTGGAGGCGGCATAACGATCGTAAATGGTTTCTTACTGCGATCTACCTCTGCATGAAAATATTTCTTATCTTCCCATTTTCTGTACAGCCTGTCTTCTATATCGGCCGGATTGTATGTCTTTTCCAGTTCTTTCATCTGTTCCATCCTTTCTGTTTTTATAGCATCTTTAGTGGAGCGTTTTTCCTTTACAGAATCAATCTTCTTACATAGAAAAAGCCCTTTGAAACATCTCTGTTCCAAAGGGCGTATCTTACGCGTTACCACCTTAATTTATCACTCATCTTATTCTGTAACGGGAACGACCCGGCGCATCCTACTGAACATTTCGGATGTGCTGCTCCAAAGCTACCTTCCCACAAATTTCCTCGAAAGACCTTTCAGCCTGTGGATCTTCCTCTCTGGCAGTTCTTTTATGGTACTCCTCTTTTTCCTTGCATTTATGCTGTTAAACTAAATCTCATAGTACAACAGAAGTCTTTCCAGTGTCAAGCGGTTTTAAACGTAATCTTGCTATTTTTCATACATCAATACTCTTTCCCACGGCATAAGTGTCGCTCCATCATCCTCCGGGAAACATGCGCTCATCTGATCCGATATCACCTTTAACTTTTTCCGTATTCTTTCATAGCTAAAGAATCCATTATCATTCTGCTGATCCGTCATGGCATATTCAAATACTCTCGCACGGTCTTCATTTGGAAAGCTTTTTGAGTAGGTGTCAATAAATGCAATCTCTGACGCATCACCGGATGAAAATGCAACATAGGTATTGTCATAGCTATTTTCATTTGCAATATAATCGTAATCATAATCGAATCCAGCCGGGTTGCACTCCGACCAAATTCCTTCATCAAACCAACAGCCGGTGTAATTCATATGGTTCTCGATCGCATGAAAGATCTCATGGTGGATCGTGCTGATATAGGAGGACTGATCATTGATATCAATAACCAGAAATGTGTCATTCTCCAGAGTATTCTGAACTCCGGCAGCTGTTGTAAGTGCCGTTTCATCTGTTCCTATGATCGCACCTGCCAGATAGATCTTTAATATGCTTCCATATCCATCATCCAGATTTTTCAACATCCGATCCGGATATTTCTTCAACTCATTCTTCAGGACTTCCAGTGACTGCGCGGTCAGAAGTGCATTGTCTGATGCCTCATACCGGTAGATATCCTTGCTGCACTCCGTCACTTCATCAAATATATGTATCTCTACACCATTTTGATCTCCGATATCCTTTGCCTGCTGCCGCAGCTCCTGCTTCAACTCATCGGACGGATGATCCAGATAACTCCATGGATAACGGTAGACTCTGGAATCACCGGAAATGCTGCACGCATCGTTCAGATCCCATATGTATACTTCCGGTGTGAGTCCGCTCGTTGAAAATGCAAAGAAATTGTATGTATCTATATAAGTACCTTGATCGATATAAATATAATTTGTTTCATCAAACGGAAATGTTACTGCAAGTCTGCTTTCACATTTACCGGTATCCACATTATAGATCCGAAACTGCAGCTTCTGTGTATTCGTCTCCTGCGACTGGCTGGCACTGCCATACATAGCCAGACCATGTTCTACATCGCATCCAACCTGAAAATCACCTGTATTATCCGGGAACAAAATTCCCGGTTCTTCCCCGGAAGTTTCTCCATACACCTGATAGACCTGATCATCCGCATATACCGATGCGTAGTACTTATCCCCACTTCCTTCAAATTGCACGATATCATAATCACCGGTTTCTTTTATATCTTCACCGGTCACACTATAACATCTGACCTCCACACGTTCTGCCGTATTATCATATGCCGACACCACCAGATACTCCGGTTCTTCCGCGTATCCTAGCAGCGTTGTATCTTTTCCTTCTCCTGAATACGCCGGACACACCTCTGACTCTTCCCCCGACCGCAGATCATATTCATAGATCTGTCCATCCTCTGCATTTATATAGAAGAAGCCGGTGAGATCCTTTGACATCAGATAACTGTCCGGTGTCCCCTTTTCGATCGGCATAACAGTCTCCTGATCCAACAATGCTCCATACCGGATCAGCTCTTTGTTGCCTTTATCATAGAGAATCACCTCATCGGTTCCATTTGAAAAAACATCTGACGCATATGTATCCTTCGGGCAGCTTACAACCGCTTTCTGCCTGAGATCCGCCAGATCATATAGTGCCAGATAACCGTCTTCTCCTACGCCATACTGGATTCCAAGTGCATCCCCAAAAGCAAACATCTTATTAATGTAAATATTATCTTCCTCTACTTTCATATCCAGTTGATACAGGTTCGTATGTCCGGATACCTTTGCCTGCTTGTAGTATTCTCCCGAAACGATTGATTTCCACTCTTCTTCTGTGGTCGTTTCTTCGGTTGTCGTCTGTGAGCCATCTGCCCTGTCAGTATTTTCTTCTGTCAGATACCCGGAGGTTGTTCCCCCATTCTTATCCCCACCTGTCACCTGACAGCCTGCTATCTGTCCAAGTGTCATGCTGATAACCAGCACTCCTGCCAGCCATCTGCCAATACCTTTCCTATAATTCTTTCTCATATATGCGCCCCATTTCTATGCCATTATAATACCCCTAATTTATTTCCACTTTTTAACAGAATATCATATATTAATTTCCTTGTAACTAATAAAAACCATCAAAATGATGGTTTTTAAGCACTGTTTCGCCATCATTTTAATGGTTTTATATGTTGATCAATTATTCAAAGCATTATCCCAGGATCACTGCCTGCCCGGAGCTTAACCGTATACAGTTGCCATTTAAGCATACGTCATTCTTATTATCTAACAAAACATGAAGCTTCGGCTGCTCATTTGTAGTCAGCAGATCAACCGTGATATCTTCTCTGCTGTAATTCGTTATAATGTAAACGGTCTGGTCTTCCGTCTTTCTTGCATATGCAAATATTCCATCCTTCTCCACAAACATTGGAACGACCTTGCCATAGGTAAATACTTCTTTGTAGTCCTCGGACTTACGAAGTGCGATCAGCTTCTGGTAATAGTACCATACTGAATCTTCCCTGCCAAGCTGTTCTTTTACATTGATCTCTTTATAATTTGGATTTACAAAGAGCCATGGTGTTCCGGTTGTAAATCCTGCCTGTGCAGAATCATCCCACTGCATTGGTGTTCTGGCATTATCCCTGCTGTTCTCATAGCAGGCTTCCATCGCTTCTTCTACCGTGCAGCCAGCATCGATTGCAACTGCATATTCATTCTTTGTACTAATATCATTGTAATCATCGATTGAAGCCATATGACAGTTACGCATACCGATCTCTTGTCCCTGATAAATAAACGGAATACCACGCAACATAACACTGATCGTTCCCAGCAATTTGATTCCGTCTTCATTCTGAAGGTAATCCGGCAGATAACGGCTCGCACCTCTTGGCTCATCGTGATTCTCTATAATATTTGCAAGGAAGCCGACATCTTCACATTCCTTCTGTGCATGGAAGATCACCTTTTTCAGATCATCAAATCCGACCTTCTTCGCATCGTACCAGCCATGATCGCCAAAGGTCATCTCATGCGCTGAGAAATCAAACATCGTTGAAAAATGTCCGTCGTCACCGATAAATTCTTCCAGCTCATCCTTCTTCATATTGAATACTTCAGCAACTGTAAACGCATCGTACTTTTCAAATGTATGCTTCTTCAGATCCTCTAACAGTTCACCAACGCCATCGACGCCCTCAACCATATGGAAGATTCCTGTCATTCCATCCGGTCCGTCCGGCTCATAATCCGGAAAACTCAGATCTTTCTTGATATTGATGATCGCATCGATACGGAAACCCGCAACGCCCTTATCCAGCCACCAGTTGATCATGGTATATAATTCATTTAATACCTCAGGATTGTTCCAGTTCAGATCCGGCTGTTCCTTTGCAAACATATGAAGATAATAATAGTCCGTTCCTTCTACTTTCTCCCATGCGCTTCCACCAAAATAAGACCGGTAATTGCTTGGCGGATTGCCGTCTTTTCCCTTACGGAAATAAAAATAATCGCCATATTTACCCTCCGGATCTTTTAATGCTTTCTGGAACCATTCATGCTGATCAGAACAGTGATTAATAACAAGATCCATAATGATATACATATCCCGCTTCTTCGCTTCTGCTAACAACTCATCGAATTCTTCCATCGTTCCAAAGATCTCATCGATCTTATAATAATCTGAAATATCATAACCCTGATCGACAAATGGAGACTGATAGATCGGAGATAACCAGATAATATCGATTCCCAGACTTTTCAGATAATCTAAATGATCGATCACGCCACGAAGATCACCGATTCCATCTCCATTTGTATCCTGAAAACTCTTTGGATATATCTGATATGCTACTTTACCATGCCACCATTTTCTTTTCATTATAAAAACCTCCTGTGTTCCTTTTATACTGTCTGTATCTGTTCCACCATCGGATACAGATACTCGTTCTTTTTACACTTTAATTACAGTATACGGAATCCATAGAGGTTTTCTATCTTTAAATTGACTATTTTATTGTACTATTTTGACTTTTTACGATATTCGGAAGGTGTCATGCCCTTCTCCTTTTTAAAGCGTCTGATAAAATATCCGATATTGTCAAATCCACAGGCAGATGCAATATCTATGATCTTATCCTCTGTCTCTGCAAGTGCCGTTGCCGCTTTCTCCACACGGATCACATTGATATATTCTGTGATCGTCTTCCCGATATTCTTCTTAAAATATCGGCAAAAATACTGTTCATTCATATTGACCAGCTCCGCCAGTTCGGACAGGCGGATCGGTGAACCGTAATGCTCCCCGATATACTGCAGCACCTTTTTCAGATTCTCTACCGTTCCGGATTCTTCCCTGTCTTCCCTGACCTGTCTTGTAAACAGGTCATACTTATATGCAACTGCGATCAATTCTAACATCTTTGCCTTGATATTCAAATAGAGCATATTTTTCTGTAGATTCTGTTTCGGTTCTCCTGCCACGTTCTCACGCGTTATTGAAGAATCCAGATGCTGCCCTTTCTTCGTATCATGTTCTTTCATCTGCCTAAGCACCTGTTCAATCTCTTTATAACAGGCACTCAATTCCTCAAATGCCTCATCCCCGCTCTGGCACAGAACCGGCATCCGAAGCTTTCCTTCTGCAAGTGGGCCAAGCACCTTCGCCTCCGCCGCATCATACCGTTCAAAGCACAGGATATCAACAGGGAACACAACCGCACTTTCTATACCATCCTTTTCCAGGATCAGTGCATGCAGTTCTTCCGGATGGATGCACATAAATGCCGGTGCATGAACCTGATACTCTTTTGTATTTATCCATACCGGGAAATCACCTTTTTGAAAATAGATCCATTCCATTTCCTCATGCCAATGCGGAACCACATGCCACTCATTTTCTCCATTCCATTCGTACAAAGCAACCGGATACTGCACCGTTCCATGTGTTCTATTCTCTTTTAACGATGTATTTGCCATTTCCTGCTTTTTCATGCTTTGGCCCTTTCTTATTTTATGCTGGACATCTTCTATATTTCATTATACACTTTTCCTATATGGGGACAAATGGTTTTATATCGTACATTGCATTTATTTTCTTATAATTTCCCCCATATTACCCAATGATCAAATTTTTAACAGGAGAAAAAAGAATGGATATACTCCCACCAATATCGAATATCAAACGAAATCATCCGGTCTCACTGCCGGATGCCACTCTGTTTCCTAAAAGCATCGGCGTTCTGGCAGCAGGAATTCTGTCTGCCTCTGTATACACTTGCGAGATTGATCGTACACCAAGATTTATTTTTCTTGGAATCGGCATCGTATTGATCATAATTGCCGGTATATTACTGATCCGATATCTGAACCAGAAACGTACATTTAAACAATACACACCTGCGTGGGAAAAGCACAAAAGCATCTATGATGATTTTGCAATCGAATTAAACCAATGGTATGATTCCGGGCTGATACCGAAAAGCTGTGATGGTGATACCGCCTATGCCCTCCACCTGCAGAAGGAACGTCTGAATCGTAAAGGTATCCGAATGATCCACTACACAACGCCTGCCAAAGACACCAATGGCACCTCTTATCTTACAAGAAACACGGTCTGGTATTCCGTTGATACCATGGACGAAAGGATCAACCGGCATCTGCGATTTGAAAATACATCCGGCACCATATATGACCGGAAATCAGATGATATCATGTATGAAGTGGTTGTGCATACACCAAATGAAGCAGAGCTTCATCATATGACCATGACCTGTCCGAACTGTGGCGCTGTCAATCCGGTTGCTGCCCTGACACAGGGTTGCCCATACTGCAGCACCGTTTTCCAGATAAAGGATCTGTTCCCGCGTGTCACGAATACCTATTTTATCCGGAATAATGCTTCCATGAAAAATGTAAACAAACAAGGCTCCACCATATGGATCACTATTCTGGTTGTATTTCTATTTACTTTTATTTCCTTTCTTTCAGACCGGGAGAATCCGATTCCTGCCAGCCTGATCATGTCCTATTTTGTCACACTGATCTTCGGCGGCATCACCGGACTTATGCTTTCATCCATTCTTTTGATCATTAAGCAGTTCAATCGTGACGGTCGAAAACGTATTCCATTCTGGTCTTATGTGACAGCAAAGGGAAAGATCTCACGAGCATTTGCGCCTTATGATCCTGTTTTTTCTTTTGAGAAATTTGAAGGCCAGATCATCTCCCTGATCCGCATGACCGTTCTGGCAGATCACCCGGAAAACCTTGCTTTCTATCGTGATTCTTCTTTTGATCCATATTTTCAGGATATCATCGAGATGACCTACATGCAGGCTTTAACTGTCAATGATATCCACATGGAGGGAAGCAGCCTGTGTCTGAATCTCCGTACCTGGTGGATCAACTACAGCGAACAGAATGGTACGGTAGAACGTCGTGGTGACTGTATCGACATCACCCTCCGGAGAAATACCGCCTACACGGAACCGCCCGGCTTCTCCATTACCTCTGTCCATTGCCCGAGTTGTGGCGCAAGCTTCGATTCCGTACGCCAGCGCATCTGCCCTTACTGTGGCAACGAATATCATATGGAGAATGCTGGATTTATTATTGAAAAGCTGGAGCTGTCTTAGTGACTTTCTCCACATACAATACGAATTTCTCTGAAAAGGCTCATGATATTTTCTGTTCCTGCTTCATATAAAACTTTATCTATCAGACAAGCTGATCCCTGAATTCGTCTTTTAATTCCGACAGGATCGTATCCATACGCCTGTCATAATCTTCAATATGTCCATGAAGTCGGTTATAAACCGCTTTCTGGACTTTATTATAGATTGGAAGCTCCCGCACATCTTCTTTAGAATCTCCGACTTCACTCATCAGATCCTCTAAAAAGTTCGCAGGAAGTCCTCGTTTCTTAATCTCTTTTTCAAGTGTCGCAGTATCCACTGTAACTGCCAGCACACAGAAATATTCGATCAGGGATTCCTCATTCTTATTTAACGAATATGCCTTAATAAAATAGCTCTTTGCTTCATCAAGCTGAAGATTTCCGGCCAGAGCAACTGCTTTATTATGATATACATTTCCGAGGAATTCATCCTCCTGTTTTTCTTTTTCCAGATAGCAGATGACCTCATCATAGATCGCACCCGCTTTTATATAATGCTTGTACCGCAGATATCCATCCGCCCGCAGCTTCTCGACTTCGTATGATTTTAACGTACGAAGCTTCTGGCATTCCGCCATAAACTGCCGTACTTCTTCACTGCTGTAATATCCGCCATACACAAGAATCTCCACCATGATATCCTGAACAAATGCATGCTTGTCAAGTAATGTATCGATCTTATCCGCAAGCTCTGTGAGATCAAGCTCTCTTCTGATCCATGCCGACAATCTCGCCGTCACATCTTCTTCCCCAACCAGCACCATATTATTATACAGGTAGTAACACAATTCCTCGTAGGAATATACAGATACCTTGGTATTCAGGAACGTATATGGATTCTGTGCAGTTTTTGTATTACATACAATTATTTTTCCCATTTCAGGTCAAATTCCTTCCTATATATCTTATTTGTGGTCGGGAACATCGTTCCAAATCCTTCATCCCTGATAACAACCGCTCCCTTTTCCGCACTGTAGAATTCCGCTTCCAGTGAGATCTTGGTCGTCTTCGGCGGACGCTTCGGCAGTCCGTGGATCTCGATATGTTCCTTATCATAATCTCCTGTCAATATGTTGCGATAGATCAGCTCCACCTGATTTGATTCGTCCGGAAAGATATATAATTTTCCCTTTGTGTGGAACCATTCCTGTCCTCCTCTGGTGATCGGCACAAATGTCTTGCTGTCATCATTTAAACTGATACCTATATCAAAGCCAACTGTATATTCCGACCGGATCAGATAACGATCAAGCACCTTGCTGTGCCGATCGCCAAATGCCCGGTAGCAGGCTCCCTTTGTATAGATATTCTGACCGACAAATACCCGTCTTCCCTGACAGAGGATCGTCGCCGACTCCTTCAGCCAGTTATCCGCAAAGCCAATTCCGGTCAGGAACACCGAGGACACATAAGTCTCTGCCAGAAGCTCCTGACAGATCGCTGCGAACTGCTCATCCAGCTCCTCATCATCCTTCTTAAACGTTGAAAATGTCAAGCGGTCTTTCAGGTTTTGATGAAATACATCCACAATCTCCGGTGATTTGTTATGCGTAATATCGAATCTGTAATAATCAAGCCCGCTGCTGTTAAAATCAAACAACACCACACTGTTATTTCTTAACGACTCCGGCTGATTAAAGATGTAATAAATTCCACTGTCTATATGGCTTGTGATCTCAAACTGTTCATCACTTAAATGAAGCACTCTCTGTAACTCCTGCACTGCCTTAATGATATGAATATCGGCATCTGCGATCGTTACTACCAGCCGCCTGATCTCATAGCTTTCAAACTGTTTTGTAAATTCCCGGATATGAAGCAGCAGCATTTTGACCAGAAGGTCTTTTGCTTTATAACTTGTTCCATAGATTTCCGTGTCCTCGTTGATGATCGTCTTCTGGTAAATACGATCAACCACCACGCCATCTTCCTTGAACCGTTTCCCTGCAGCCACCGCTCCGACACTCCAACCGGATTCATCCTTTGCTCCGGTTCCGTCTTTATATTTATCTGTATAAAACATAATATTTGGAAGCAGATATGTATCTTTGGAATCACTGTGACAGATTGATTCCGGTACTCCCTCATCCAGCTTATAATAACTTAACTGTGTATACTCCGGACTCAGATCCAATCCCAGATATAATGGATGTTCCGTCATGTTATCTCCTCCTGTTTCTGCTGTCTTATAACAATATCAGATTCTCCTCAAAGAAATGTGTGTTATTCAGATAGGTATCCATCGCCTGGATCAGCTCCTGATCATTTCTTGTCTCCTGACTGATCAGCATACTGTTGATCAGCTCAAATCGATTACTGTTCTTCTTATGACATGCTGTATTCTTTAAAATATCACTCTCAACGATGGATGAATTACCGCTCTCCGCACCATCAATGGAATATAACAGCGTCTCTCCGTGGAACACAACAAATTCCTTGATATAGATTCCCGGTATGATCTCATTCATTCGCTCCGATTTGTAATGTGCCATACTGTTGCTTTCCTGTCCGAAGCTGTAGCTTACCCAGATCTGTCTGCCGCTCTCGCCCTTAAAGATCAGATAGGTCTTAAACTTCATATCATCCGGCAATGTTACAAAGGATGCAAATTCTTTAAAGAACGGCAGGATCTTACTGCTGTCTATAAAATGACGAACTGTATTCCGGATCCATTCCTTCTGTTCTGCCGAGAACCGTCCACCGCAGCCCGCAAAATAAGAGAGCAGCGCCATCTCTGAAATCTCATCTGTAATGTTCTTCTTCGCCACTTCTTTATACAGGCATTCCATGATATCCGCAGGAATCTTCAGATCCTTGATAATATACTGATATGCACAGAACCGTAAAAATGCCTTGACTACCATGCCCCTGCTTCTGCCTGCGTAATAAAGCGCAAAGATATCAAAGATTGCCTCTGTATAAGCATCCGCAAACATCATCTGTGCCAAGATATTCTCTGCAAGCATATCAATATCACGATAATTTGTGTTAACCGCCTTAAACAGCTCTGCCATTTCCTCTAACGATCCATTATAGTTATTGATCAAAAATGCCAGAACCTTCTGTGTCGCATATCCCCTCCGGTACAGACATACACAGATGGATAATAACGTCCGGTCATCATCATAGCGCTTATCGGATATTCCGAATTCCGCGATCCGTATCAGTTCATCCACATCCACATCTACATATCCAAACCGATGGATTCCATTAAATGCCTGCTCATACATCCGTAAAGAAATGTAATATGTAATGATCCGGGAAGCGTCCTCCACTTCCACATAATCCAGATCAATTCGCGACAGATATTTATATAAAATGTCCGCATCATAATTCTCATGATAATACTCAACCATGTGGCGGAGTGCTCTCTGCCGGATCAGATAACTGATATTCGGACAGTTAGAGATATCACGCGCCAGATTGATCTCGGATGCATCCTTATATGAGAAGCTGTCTATATCGTTATACTCAAATAATAACAGGCGGTAATCCTTCGGATTATACTCTTTACAGATATCCAGATAATTTTCTTCTCCGACAACCGGCTCAAGCCGGTATGGTACCGTATTGATATATCTGCAGCCCCGACTGTCAAGTAATGTAATGATCGCGGATTCTGACACGATCTCTACATAAGCTTCTCCGTCAACTACATCCACCTGTTCACTCTTTTCCAGTTCCTCATGCGTTACAACCACTGATACGATATTCTTATTCCGACAGGTCAGCTTCTGCTTGAATATGATATTAATTAACTTTGATGCAAATTCCGGCTTCACGCTCTCCGGCTCCAGGAATTCTTCATAGATCACCGTCAGATCATCACTCACTTCGCCGTCGATGATCTTCTTCTCCATAAAGTTTTCGATCGCCGGAATATACTCATGGAACACATTCATATTCTGTGCCTTATTCATGATGACATTTGCATAGAGATATGCCAGTTCTTCATCATCTAACGTATTCTTGTAATTGAAATAACGGAGAATGGATTCCGGTATCGGCTGATACGTCTTCTTATCCATGCTCTTTAAGAATCCCTCATACAAACCAACATATTTCATTCCTGCATTTGCCGCATCCTGATAATATACATGATACTCTTTATCACATTTTTTAAATCTGAGAAGAATTTCACATATCGTATCCAGTGTCATACGGTCATGCTTTGTTGCATAGATATTCTCCAGCATCTTGAACGCGTGAATATCAAAGAGCTTCATTCTTGCAGCCGTCTTTACGAATTCCATAATGACATCTTCGGATACAAATTCATGCCGCATACCCCAGCGGATAGCTGAGATCTCAAGCGGTGCGATCCGTTTCATCATAAGCGGCTGCTTATTGAACATATCACATATTTCAAAGTAAATAACCGGGCTGTTTACACCCTCATTATATAATTTCCGGATATCCTCATAGAGGTTCCATTTATCCTCTGTATAACTGTAGTCCACAAATAACAACAGCCAGAAATAAAACAGCTTGTCCTTCTCCTGTTCCAGTCGTCCGCGGACAAGTCTTGCCGTGCTGTCGATCATGTCCTTATCCTTTGTCAGAAGCGCTTTCAGATAACTGTAATAACACTTCTCCATGCTGCCTGCCTCGTTCAGATCGGCATCTGCATCGATACGGACAAATTCCTGTTTTACATATTCCGTCTTGCCCTCTAACAGCTTCATATGAAGCAGTCCCAGACGGTAGATATTATCCTCCGGTCTGTATTTGACCAGTGTTTCCAGTGCCTCTGTCGAACGTTTCGTGTAATCAGCAAGTGACATCTTATCCGTACGGAAATCAATGTATGCTTTTGCCAGTGCCTCATGGCCTTTCTTGATCATGAAATTCACATGGCGGTTCTTCGGCTCGGTTCTCTGAACCTCCGGCTTCTTGATGCTGACCTTTACACTGATATTCTGCAAGGTATTATTAAAAT
>ULTU01017788.1_pt1 | contig 17968 bp, 15 predicted proteins | sample 1957861 | NCBI WGS metagenome assembly ULTU01 (sample SAMEA4835742, study PRJEB28245) | human gut metagenome | biome: gut microbiome; material: fecal sample | place: Denmark | collected 2008
CTTGCCTCGTTTCTTCTGTTTTATAAGATGTATCACGATGGCCGCGATTACCGCTGCAAGTATAACTATCGCGATTATGTTTCCGATGTTTTCGCTTATCCAATTAAACATGGTCAAATTCCTCCTTCTGACATATTACATCATTTCATTTTTTCTTTACGGCTTTGCGCTCAGCTTCGCAGCTTCCTTATAGGGCTTGAACAGCATGTATACCATGCCTGCGAGGAAGGCTGTGGCGGCAACCACGCCTAAGAGGTTTGCATTACCGGTAAAGAGGTTGCCGAACTGATTGATCATCAGGGCTATCACATATGCAAAGCCGCATTGATAGCCGATGGCGAACCAAGTCCAGCCGGCGTTGTTCATCTCCCGCTTGATGGCGCCTATTGCCGCAAAGCAGGGTGCGCACAGCAGGTTAAATACAAGGAAAGAGTAAGCGGTAATGGGTGTGAAAGCGCTTGCAAGGTTAGAGTATACGCTGCCGTCGCCGCCGTACAGTATGCCCAGAGTACCTACTATGTTCTCCTTGGCGATAAGGCCGGTAATTGAGGCTACGACCGCCTGCCAGTTGCCCCAGCCCAGAGGCTTGAAGATCCAGGCTATCGCACCGCCTATGGAGGCCAATATGGAGTAGTTGATCTCATCCTCGGACAGCATCCTGAAGGTACCGTCCACGGTTCCGAAGTAAGTGGTGAACCATACGAAGATGGTGGAAAGCAGTATGATGGTACCGGCCTTCTTGATGAAGCTCCAGCCCCGCTCCCAGGTGCTCCTGAGCACGTTGCCTGCGGTGGGCCAGTGGTATGCGGGCAGCTCCATTACGAAGGGCGCGGGCTCGCCGGCGAACCTCTTAGTCTTCTTGAGCATGATTCCGGATATTACTATCGCGGCCATGCCGATGAAGTAAGCGGAGGTAGCTACCCATGCGGAACCGCCAAATATAGCGCCGGCAATCATCGCTATGAAGGGAACCTTAGCGCCGCAGGGGATAAATGTGGTGGTCATTATGGTCATGCGCCTATCGCGCTCATTCTCTATGGTACGGGAGGCCATAATTCCGGGGATACCGCAGCCGGTGCCGATCAGCATGGGGATGAAGGACTTGCCGGAAAGGCCGAACCTGCGGAAGAGCCTGTCCAGAATGAACGCGATACGGGCCATATATCCGCAGTCCTCAAGGGCAGCAAGAAGCAGGAACAGCACCAGCATCTGAGGAACAAAGCCGAGGACCGCGCCGACGCCGGCGACTATGCCGTCAAGTATCAGGCCGCGGAGCCACTCGGCACAGTTGCCCTTGTCCAGAGCACTCTCAATAAGGACGGGGACGCCGGGGACCCATACGCCGTAGTCGGCAGGATCAGGCTCTTCGCCGATTTCCTGAAGGGTGGCCTTTGCAGCCTCATAATCCTCGAGGGTAGCAGTTTCCTCGGAAACCGCAAGGGTCTCCTCGTCCTCTATCTCGTAGGTAAATTTGCCGTCAGCAGGCTCGCCGTTTTCTTCGACATACACTTCATAACCGTCAACTATGGCAGCGGCCTCGCCGTATTCTTCTGCTACCTCATTATAAGCGGCTGAACCGATGCCGAACAGGTGCCAGCCATCGCCAAACAGTCCATCGTTTGCCCAGTCAGTGGCAGATGCGCCGACAGTGACCATGGCGAGGTAGTATACGAGGAACATTACCGCTGCAAATATGGGCAGGCCCAGCCAGCGGTTGGTGACCACCCTGTCGATCTTATCGGAAGCAGAAAGCCGACCCTGATTTTTTTTCTTGTAGCAGCATTTGATTATCTCGGCGATATATACGTAGCGCTCATTGGTGATGATGCTTTCAGCGTCATCGTCCAGCTCCTTCTCGGCAGCTTTGATGTCGCTGTCAATGTGATCGAGAACATCCTTGGAGATGTCCAGCTTCTCAAGCACCTTGTCGTCGCGCTCGAATATCTTTATGGCGTACCAGCGCTGCTGCTCAAGGGGCATGTTATGTACGGCAGCTTCCTCGATGTGAGCAATAGCGTGCTCAACGGGGCCGGAGAAAGTATGCATGGGGACGGTTTTTGCGCCATGGGCGGCTTTGATCGCGGCCTCTGCGGCTTCCATGACGCCATCGCCCTTCAGGGCGGATATCTCTACTATCCGGCAGCCCAGCTTTTCGGAGAGCTGGGCGGTATCTATCTTATCGCCATTCTTGCGCACAACGTCCATCATATTGATGGCAACGACTACCGGAATGCCCAGCTCGGTAAGCTGAGTGGTGAGGTAGAGGTTGCGCTCCAGGTTGGTTCCGTCGATTATGTTCAGTATGGCGTCGGGGCGCTGGTCGATAAGATAATTTCTGGCAACTACTTCCTCCAAAGTATAGGGGGAAAGCGAATAGATGCCGGGCAGATCCATTATGACCACATCCTCATGCTTCCTGAGACGACCCTCTTTCTTTTCTACTGTAACGCCTGGCCAGTTGCCGACAAACTGATTGGAACCGGTCAGAGCGTTGAACAGCGTGGTTTTGCCGCTGTTCGGGTTGCCGGCTAAGGCTATCTTGATTTGGTTATTCATGATAAAACTCCTTTGAAGTTAATATACTTTAACTATGGTCCAAAAAATATTTATTCAACTTCAATCATTTCGGCGTCGGCTTTTCTCAGACTGAGCTCATAACCGCGCACGTTTACCTCGATAGGGTCGCCCAAAGGGGCAACCTTGCGGACGAACACCTCAACGCCCTTGGTAATACCCATGTCCATTATGCGGCGCTTTACCGGGCCTTCGCCATAAAGCTTTACCACCCTGACGGTTTCGCCGATCTTGGCTTCCTTTAATGTCTTCATAGTCCTATCTCTCCTTTTTTCTTTCTTTCTATAAATAAATGTCAAAACAGGCGTTAGATCATTATCTTGCGAGCCATTTCACGGCTTATGGCTATCCGTGATTCCTTGACCTTTACTATTACGTTGCCGCCCATCGCGGATACCACAGTCACCGGGCCGCCAGCCGTAAAGCCAAGATCTTCAAGGTGTTTTTTAACGTCCGGGCTGCCGCCGATCTTTTTTATCACGTTCTCTTTGCCTATATCTGCCAGATCAAGTGGTATCATACTCAGTCTCCTCCGTTTTATGTGCTACTTGCGGGTCCACGTTTCTACACTTGGGTTTAAGTGCCTTAACTATCGAGTAATTTAACAGCTCTAACTGACTTTGTCAACCCTTTTTTATCTGAAAATTTAAACAAAATTTTACCCTTGCATTTTTGGTTAGAGTTTGCTAACCTATGTATAATATATAATCATCCATATAATCATCGTTGATATTTTACCAACAACAGTTTTATATGATATTGCAATAAAAATACGAAAGGGCGGTACAATTTGAAAATAATGAGAGCTACCGAGGATTACCTCGAAGCGATGCTGATGATGCGCGATAAGCACGGCTATATTCGTTCCATTGATGTGGCGGACTATCTTGGCGTTACAAAGCCCAGCGTAACATATACCACGAAAAGGCTGAAGGCCAGCGGACATATCACGATGGACGGGGAGGGGCTCATAACCCTTACCGAATCAGGAATGGAGATAGCTTCCAAGATGCTGGACAGGCACAGGACGTTGACCGATTTTTTGGTATCAATAGGCGTGGACGAAATCACCGCCGAGACTGACGCCTGCAAAATGGAGCACGACCTCAGCGACAAGACCTACAATGCCATATGCGCCCACGCGAGGGCACACATGAAGTAAGAGCCTACGCCGCTCAATAGGGCGGCTTATTTTAGTGACATAGGTTAAGGATATTTAACCTATACTGCTGTAATAAAGATGTGCTCAACGTGTGAAAGCCGTGTCGGCAACGCCATACGCAATGCCATAAGCGTTTGAGCGACATTGAAAAGGAAACGTGGCGCTTCTGCTTTTTGCTTTTGCAACCTGCCTGCGGAATAAGATAAGCTTACCGCAAAGGCAGGTATACTAAGGATTTATTTGAGTATTTCCTGACGATTTATGTTGATTTTAACGTGGCCATGACTTATCATAAAAATATCATGCGGTAGTTTGGATTTGGCACGGAGTGAATAATCCCCTGCCAATTCCTGCATAAATAATACAGAAAGAGGTTGTGTAAAAGAAAATGGCAAACATCGATCTTACCAAGTACGGCATTACCGGCACTACGGAAATAGTCTACAATCCTTCCTATGAGATGCTCTTTAATGAAGAGACCAAGCCCGGCCTTGAGGGCTATGAAAAGGGCCAGCTCAGCGAGCTGGGCGCTGTCAACGTCATGACCGGCATATACACCGGCCGTTCACCCAAGGACAAGTTTATCGTAGTTGACGATACCTCCAAGGATACCGTCTGGTGGACTTCCGATGAGTATAAGAACGATAATCACCCCGCCTCCATCGAGACCTGGAACGCCGTTAAGGATATCGCAAGAAAAGAACTCTCTAATAAGCGCCTGTTCGTAGTGGACGCCTTCTGCGGCGCCAACAAGGACACCCGCATGGCAATCCGCTTCATCGTAGAAGTTGCCTGGCAGGCTCACTTTGTAGAGAATATGTTCATCAAGCCCACCGAAGAGGAGCTGAAGAACTTTGAGCCGGATTTCGTAGTTTACAACGCCTCCAAGGCAAAGGTAGAGAACTACAAGGAGCTGGGGCTTAATTCCGAGACCGCGGTAGTATTCAACCTCACCAGCCGCGAGCAGGTCATCATCAACACCTGGTACGGCGGCGAAATGAAGAAGGGCCTCTTCTCCATGATGAACTACTATCTGCCCCTCAAGGGTATCGCCTCCATGCACTGCTCTGCAAATACCGACATGGACGGCAAGAATACCGCTATCTTCTTTGGCCTTTCCGGCACCGGCAAGACCACGCTGTCTACCGACCCCAAGCGCCTGCTGATAGGCGACGACGAGCACGGCTGGGACGACAATGGCGTGTTCAACTTCGAGGGCGGATGCTATGCAAAGGTCATTAATCTGGATAAGGAATCCGAGCCGGATATCTACAACGCCATCAAGCGCAATGCTCTCCTCGAGAATGTAACCCTCGATGAGAACGGCAAGATAGACTTTGCCGATAAGAGCGTTACCGAGAACACCCGCGTATCCTACCCCATCGACCATATTAAGAACATAGTGCGCCCCATAAGCTCCGCGCCCGCTGCAAAGAACGTTATTTTCCTCTCCGCCGATGCTTTCGGCGTGCTGCCTCCCGTATCCATACTGACTCCGGAGCAGACCAAGTACTACTTCCTCTCCGGCTTTACCGCAAAGCTGGCTGGTACCGAGCGCGGCATAACCGAGCCCACCCCCACCTTCTCCGCATGTTTCGGTCAGGCATTCCTGGAGCTGCATCCTACCAAATACGCTGAGGAACTGGTAAAGCGCATGGAGATGAGCGGCGCGAAGGCGTATCTGGTCAACACCGGATGGAACGGCACCGGCAAGCGTATCTCCATCAAGGATACCCGCGGCATAATCGACGCTATCCTCAACGGTGACATACTGGGCGTGCCCACCAAGAAAATACCTTACTTTGACTTCGAGGTACCCACCGAGCTGAAGGGCGTTGACACCAACATTCTGGATCCCAGAGATACCTATGCCAATCCCGCTGATTGGGATGCAAAGGCAAAGGATCTGGCCTCCCGCTTCATCAAGAACTTCGCCAAGTACGAAGGCAACGAGGCGGGTAAGGCTTTGGTAGACGCCGGCCCCAAGGTGGATTAAACTTAAAACGCAGTATAACGGTCCCCCGGCAGCGCCGGAGGACCGTTGTCATATATGCAAATATTTCATTACAATATGTTATTTAGAATTTTCATATGGCGGTATCCATGTCCGCAGCATGTATGGTGTTTAAGTCCATGTTCAGCCCCACCTTGGGAATAGTCAACGCCATACTCGGAACGCAGCCTGGATGGCTTTAAAGCCGCAGCACTGCCCTGTATACCATAATCATACTTACGGTATGGATGGGCATAGGCTTTGACTTCCTTATTTTCCTCTCCGCCCTGAGGGGAATACCCACCCATGTAAAGGACAGAGAAAACCAGAAAAGGAAACAGATATTCCAGACATGTAAAGGCATCCGTATGATCGTAACCGTACGGATGCTTAACTGTTTTGCGGACACCGCCCAATCTGGCGCTCTTTTGTTATTTGTCCGTTTTCTTTTTCTTGGGTATTTCCATGCCGGAAAGCTCCTGATACGCTTCAAACTGCTCATCGGTCAGGGGCGGCGTGGGCATCATGCCCGTAGTGTCGGTAAATGAGGAGGTGGTCGATATGTCCGGGTAGTCCTCCCAATTGCCGGTCTTGGCTTTTTTCATGATTTAAACTCCTTTTTGCTTTAGTATGGCGGGATAGAAGGCGATTTATGCGGCGAAGATACCCGCTTTTTATTTTGCTGTTGACAGAAGCGTATATTGTGTATATACTGTATATATAATTTTATACACAGTTGAAAGGAGGAAGCCTTGGATATACTGATAAGCAACTCCTGCGGCAGGCCAATATATCAGCAGATATACGATCAAGTAAAGAACGCCATACTTTCGGGAGAACTCCGCGAGGGGGATATGCTGCCCAGCATACGAGCCCTTGCCAAGGATCTGCGCATAAGCGTGATAACTACTAAGCGGGCGTATGAGGAGCTGGAGCGAGGCGGATACATATACACAGCCGCCGGCAAGGGCTGTTTTGTGTCGCAAAAGAGCTCCGGCATGGTATACGAGGAGCACTTGAAAAAAATTGAGGAGCATATGGGCGAAATAGCTCGTCTTGCCGGAGCCAGCGGTATAACCGAGGGGCAGCTGATCGAAATGTACAGGGTACTTCAGGAGGAAAACAGATGAAAAACGCTATAGACATTAAAGGCGTATCAAAGACATACCGTGACTTTACGCTGGATAGCCTTACCCTCAGTCTGCCCGAGGGCAGCATAATGGGCCTCATAGGCGAAAACGGCGCAGGCAAGTCTACCACCATAAAGCTCATAATGAACGTCATACTGCCAGATTCCGGCAGCATAGAGGTACTGGGCATGGACAATAAAAGCCCCGAGTTTGCCGAGGCCAAGGAGGACATAGGCGTGGTGCTGGACGAGGCATATTTTCCCATAAGCCTAAACTGTAAAAACGTAAATACCATTATGAGGCTCACTTATAAAAAATGGGATTCGGATAAGTACTTCGGCTACATAAAGGAATTCGGGTTGCCGGAAAAGAAGGCCTTCAAGGACTTTTCGCGAGGTATGAAGATGAAGCTGGCCATAGCCGTGGCACTGTCCCACGACCCGAAGCTGCTGGTGCTGGACGAGGCAACGGGAGGGCTGGACCCAATAGTGCGGGATGAGATACTCGACATATTCAACGACTTTACCCGGGATGAGAGCCACAGCGTACTCATATCTTCCCACATAGTAAGCGACCTGGAGAAGATATGTGACTATATAGCCTTTCTGCACCGGGGCAGGCTTATGTTCGTTGAGGAAAAGGATTTGCTCTATGAAAATTACGCCCTCGTGAATATGACTAAGACGCAGCTTGCGGCCATGCCTAAGGGCAGCGTGCTTGGCAGCAGGGAGAACCAATATGGCGCCGAGGCGCTTATGCTGAGAAATGACGTTCCGGCGGGTATGACGACGGAGCGCACGACGATAGAGGATATAATGCTTTATATGGCGAGGGAGGAGAGATAGCATGCGCGGACTTATAATGAAGGATATGCTCACAATAGCGAAGCAGGCCAAGGCATTCCTTATACTTATACTGTTTTTTGCCGTCATTCCCAGCTTTTCGGGGAGCAGCTTCGCCATGCTGTATGCGGCCATGATGCCTATAAGCGCGTTGGCATACGATGAAAACTGCAAGTGGGATCAGCTTGCAGCCATGATGCCGTACAGCGTCAGGGACATAGTATTGAGCAAGTACCTGCTCGGCTATATCTGCCTGCTGGTGACGGGAGCGCTGTCCATAGCTTCGCTGTATGTTACTGCCGCCGTAAAGGGGGTGCCCGCGGCAGGTGAGGATATTGCAGGGGTCATAGTAATGGGCTGCTTTGCGCTGATATTTTTAGCGGTGAACCTGCCCTGCATGTTCCGCCTGGGCGTTGAAAAGGGAAGGCTGCTGTTCATGGCAATGATAGGCGTAATAGTATTTTTTACCATGGGCTTTGGCGATAAAGTAGCCGATGGCATAAACAAAGCGAGTGCAGGCGGCAGCCTTGCCCACGGCGCGGTGGCGATAGCCGCTTTGGCGCTGGCGGCGAATATGGCCTCCGTAGCGCTGTCCGAGAGGGCGTATAAAAGGAAAATGAGATAGCGGCTCGATATAGCAAAATATCAAAAAAGCGGCGTTAAGCCGCTTTTTTGATATTATCCCAGGCCGGTGGGCCTATTCTGCGCTCTTTAGGGATTCTATCATATCTATACCCTTCATCTTTACGTGGGCCATCACGTTTACTATAGCGGAGAATATCACTGTAAGCGCCGCCGAGAAGGCATAGCTCATAGCGGTGGTGCTGCGCCCGAACATCATAAGGTCTATCTCCACAGAACGTATCAGCCACGCATGCAGGTACTTGCCGAATACGCAGCCCAGCGCTATACCTGCCGCCGTGAGTATTATGTTTTCCCTGCAAAGGTAGGTGGTAACTTCTATATCGTAGAAGCCCAGCACCTTTATGGTTGCAAGCTCCCGTATGCGCTCGGTCATGTTTATGTTGGAGAGGTTGTAAAGCACAACTATGGCCAGAGCCGCCGCGCAGAGTATTACCACCACTACTACGAAGTCCACGCGCTCCATGCTGTGCATATAGGTGTCCTTGACGTCGGCGGTGCGGGAGGCGGCGGAAACGCCGTGAAGCTTCAGCATCTCCTCCATTGTGGCCTCGCAGGCGGCGTTGGAGTTATCCTCAAGGTTGAGTATGACGGTGTTTATTTCGGCCTCATCGCCGAATATATTCTCGTATGCCGCGGGCGTAAGGTAGATAAAGTGGGCGACGTAGTTCTGATATATGCCCGCTATCTTGGCGCTGTGTCGGCCGTCACTGTCAATGGTTATGCTGTCGCCCACATTGACTTTCAGCAGTTCGCTGAGCTTCTGATCTATTATCACGCCGCTTTCCGGCAGGGTCATCTCATCGCCCGAGCTTATTGCCCGGGTAATTACGAATTTACCTATATCCTCCGGGTCGAATACTTCCACATAGGCGGTGGTAGAGTAGGCGGGGGATTCCGCGGTGACGCTGCCCGCATATATCTCAGTGTATTCGCTTATGTTATCCGAACTGTCCAGATATGCTTTTATATCCGCATGTTCGGTATCCAGCAGCCCGTCGTTCAGGGTTATCTGGGCGTCGTAGCGGAATATGTCGCCATACTGGGTATCCATGGTCATCATGAGGGAATCACGCAGGCCAAAGCCGGCGATTATAAGCCCGGTGCAGCCGCCTATGCCTATCACGGTCATGAAGAACCTCTTCTTATAGCGGAAAAGGTTGCGAACCGTGATCTTCCAGTTGAAGCTGAGCGCGCGCCATACGGGGGTTATACGCTCCAGCAGCACACGCTTCCCGGCAGGGGGCGCCTTGGGGCGCATGAGGTTGGCAGGGGAGTCGGTAAGGGTGGAAATACAGGCCCAAAGTGTGGAAAGGGTGGTACAGGCCACCGCCGCGACGGTCGCCCATATACATATACCGGGGTAGAAGCTGAGGCGTATGTTAGGCATCTCGTACATTATCTGATAGGAGACGTATATCATGGTTGGGAATACTATGTGCCCTATAATGATGCCGAGAAGGCTGCCGGCAAGGCTGGGAAACAGACCGTAGCAAAGGTACTTTTTAGAGATATCCCATCTGCCGTAGCCTAATGCCTTCATAAGGCCTATCTGGGTGCGCTGCTCCTCCACCATGCGCGTCATGGTGGTAAGGCAGACCAGTGCCGCTACGAGGAAGAAGATAACGGGGAATACCGAGGCAAGGTTTGCCATCCTGTCCGCGTCCTGACCGAAGCCGGTGTAGCCGGGATTATAGCCGCGGGAGAGTATGTACCACTTGCAGGTCTCGATATCGGCTACCTTGCGCCGTGCGTCCGCCAGCTTCTTCTTGGCGTCCGCTATCTTTTCCTCGGCCTCCCGCTTCGCGTCCTCGTATTCCTCGAGGCCGTCGGCGTATTCCTTTTCGCCGTCCTTGAGCTTCTTATAGGCCTTGGGCAGCTCGTCTATGCCCTCGTAATACTTTTTCCAGCCGTCCTGAAGCTCCTCCACGCCCTCGCGATATTTCCTTTTGCCATCCTGAAGTTCCTCATAGCCCTCGTCCAGCTTCTTTTTTGCGGCGTCAAGCTGGGCCTTCGCCGCGTCCAGCTCCTGCTTTCCGGCGTTGTATTCCGCCATGCCGGCGTCTATTTTTTTCTGGGCGGCGTCTATTTCGGCGTCTGACATAATGGCGTTTTCAAGGGCGACCTTCTGTGCGGTAAGCTCAGTTATCCGCGCCTCTATCGCCGCTATCTGGGCAGCCTGCTCTGGGTCGTTGGAATTAAGCGAGTCCTGCTGCGCTTTAAGATCGGAAATGGCACCATCTAACTGGGCGATCTGGCCGGGTATCTGCTGTGCGGCGTCAAGCTGCTGCTTCGCTGCGGAGAGCTCCGCATAGGACTCGTCCAGCTTGCGCTTGTTTTCGGCGTACTGGGCATAGCCGGAGTTGTATTCGTCAAGGCCCTTTTGGTATTCCTGCTCGCCCTCTATTAGCTCCTGACGGGCGTCGGCAAGCTCGCACTCCGCATCGCACAGCTTTGGGAGGGATTCCTCCAGCTCCTTCTTGCCGTCCCGGTATTCCCTCCAGCCCTTATCCAGCTTTCTGCGGGCATCCTTAAGCTCCTGCTCCGCGTCGGAGAGCTTTTCATCCGCTTCTTTTTCCTTGTCGTCCAGCTCCTTTTGAGCGTCGTCGATCTTTCCCTGTGCTTCGTCTATTATGTCATCGTAGCGGAGCTTTGCCCGCCTGTCGCCGAAGTCCTTGAGGGAATCTATAACATCGTCGATATAGTCGTCGTATTCGTCCGTGAAGGCGGTAAGCTCCTGCGCGCCCTTTACCTTGGCGTAGGCAACGGTGTAGTAATCCAGGTCAAATGCACCTTCGGGAAGATATACATACGCTCTTACATTGCCGGAGCCGATCGAAGCGGAGCCGCGTTCTACGCTGATGTAGTAAGGGCTGACGGCGGTGCCTACTATGGTGAAATTCTTGTGTGTGAGGCAGTCCTCGTAGTCGTCGCTGGGGTCTATGGTTATGCTGTCTCCCACCGAAATCTTCATTTTTTCCAGCAGGTTTTTGTCTACAATACACTCGTCGGGGCTTTCCGGCATTCTGCCGGAGGTGACTGTGAGCAGATTCATGCCGTCTGTTATGGAATACGCCTTTGCAACAAGGTCGCCGGCCCATGCGTCGATGCAGTACGCGCCTACAGCCCGCTCTATGTTGTTCTGCGCCCCCAGGGCTTTAATGTCGTCTTTGGTCAGGCCGAGGGTGGAGAGCACCTGTATATCCATGAGCTGCTGCTTATCCAGATATTCATCGCCGGTGTTTTTCATATCCGGCGCTGTGGCCTTGAGACCGGAGAGAAACGCTACGGCGAGAGCTATGAGTATGGCTATGGAAAGAAAACGGTTTTTGCTGTTTTTTATTTCCCTTATGAGATCTTTTCTTAAGGCAGTCACAGTACCGTCTCCTTTCCTCTGCGTTTTTTATAAGATGCGGCTACCATTCTATGCTTTCTACCGGTGTTGGGTTGTTGTTGTATTCCTCATGGGCAACGGTGCCGTTTTTTATATGTATAACGTGATCCGCCATGGGGGTGAGGGCGCTGTTGTGGGTTATCACAACCACGGTAACGCCCTTCTGGCGGCAGGTATCCTGCAAAAGCTTCAGTATGGACTTACCGGTGACGTAATCCAGCGCACCGGTAGGTTCATCGCAAAGCAGAAGCTTGGGGTTTTTGGCCAATGCGCGGGCAATGGATATGCGCTGCTGTTCGCCTCCGGAAAGCTGACTGGGGAAGTTGTCCATACGGTCCTCAAGGCCCACTTCGCGCACGGCGGTAGCCGCGTCCAGAGGGTCGCGGCATATTTGCGCCGCCAGCTCCACGTTTTCAAGAGCGGTGAGGTTCTGCACCAGATTATAGAATTGAAACACAAAACCCACGTCATAGCGGCGGTAAGTGGTGAGCTCCTTTGAACTGAAGCCGCTTATAACCGTGCCGTCCACGGATATGGTGCCCTCGGTACAGGTATCCATGCCGCCCAGCATATTCAGCACCGTGGTCTTACCGGCGCCGGACGGGCCTACGATTATGCAGAATTCCCCTTTGGCAATAGAAAAATTGATATGGTCTATGGCCTTTATGACCATCTGGCCCATCTGATAGTGCTTTGAAACGTCGTTTAATACTACGTAATCCCGCATAATGCCCCTCCATAGGCGTCGATATATCATAATATTTGATTATAACATTTACACTGTTAAAAGAATATTAAAAAGAGTGTTCCAAATGTGCATAAACGGTGACAATTTGAAATGAGAGCGTAAGGCATTCGCCTTGCTTCCTATAGACCGGGCAAGGGGAGAAAAGATGGGGCATATTGCCTGCAAAAACGGCAATGTTCAAATTTAGTTCACAGCAGGCAAAACAAGGCCGTGATACAATGAATAATAACGCCGTGGAAGCGGTGTATGGGAGGGCTAATTGGAAAAGACTGAGCGCCGGAGAAGATTCCTTATAAACCTTGCGTATTGCACGGCCATACTGGCGGTGCTGGTAGTGCTGTTCAGATACATGATGTCGAGTCTGCTGCCATTCTTCATAGCTTTTATAGTGGCGGCTGTGATACACCCGCTGCTGGATAAGCTGGTAAAGAAGTGCCATCTTCCGCATAAGTTCATGGGTATCGTTCTGATAGTGCTGGTATACACGCTGCTGGCATTTTTAGGCATAATACTCTGCGACAAGATAGCGGACTTCGTGCAGAAGATGATAGTCCTCACTCCGAGGGTTTGGAGCAGCACCGTGCTGCCCACGCTGCGATCCGCATGGGAAAGCATAACGGCCTTCCTTGCCAGATGGGATATTGAGATAGACATAGCCATGGATAAGGTGCTGGCAGCGCTGGATTCGAGCATAAAGACGCTTTCCGCAAAGGCTGTGGCGTTAGTGGGCAACTTTGCGGTGTCCGTCCCGGGCAAGCTGGTCAATACGATAATATGCATAGTTTCCACCGTGTTCATACTGCTGGATTGGGACGCCATAGGCAAATTCATACACGATCAGCTTCCGCCCAAGGCCTCGGCGGTGATGGCGGACGGCTGGAGCCAGCTCAAAAAGACCATAGGCAAGTATATACGCTCCTATGGACTCATAATGCTAATGACCTTTACCGAGCTTGCGATAGGGCTGCTGATAATCGGCGTGGACAATTCATGGGGTGTGGCGGCAGGCATAGCGCTCCTGGACATATTGCCGATAGTGGGATGCGGCACGGTGCTTATCCCCTGGGCGGCGGTGAGCCTCGTCACGGGAAAGACCGGCCTTGCCGTGAGCCTGATGATATTATATGTGATAATAGCCATAGTGCGGAACATCGCCGAGCCCAAGATAGTAGGCCAGCAGATGGGATTGCACCCGCTGGCAACGCTGCTCGCCATGGTGACAGGAGCATCGCTGTTCGGAGCGGCAGGCGTGTTTGCGTTGCCCATAGCTCTGGCTGTAATAAAGCAGCTGGACGACGATGGAATAATACACGTGATAAAAAAACCAAATCAAGCAGAAGAAAAGACTCAGGCTCCCGGGGCAAAACCTGAATAAAAACGAGAGGCCGGCGCATTTGACGCGACGGCCTATATTCCTATATTGCTTATCCTATTATTGATCCCGCAGCTCTCTGAGGTGGCGGCAGCTTCTGCCGTGGTAGCGGGAGGACTGCACCTCGGCCATTATGGCTACGGCTATCTCCTCCGGGGTCTCGCCGCCTATGTCCAGACCTATGGGGGTGAACACGGTATCAAGCTGCTCGTCCGTCACTCCACGATTGCGCATATATTCAAACAATCCCGCTATCTTCTTGCGGCTGCCTATCATACCGATGTAGGCGGCTTTTTTGGCGAGGGCGGCGTAAAGCGACGCCCTGTCGTTTATGTGGCCGTGAGTGGCTATGACTATGAATGCCCCTGCGGGAATATCCATTTCGGTTATATCTTTTTCGAAATCTTTCACGCGGACGAACCTGTCCGCAACGGCTATGCTCTTATCTATTATCTCATCTGCCCTGTCGTCTATGAGAAGGGTGCTATAGCCCATAAATCCGGCTACCTTGAGCACTGCGCAGCCGACGTGGCCCGCGCCGCACATGACCAGCAGCGGCTTTGATGGGAAGGACTCTATAAGCACCTTTATGTGCCCGCCGCAGGTCATGCCGGTGTTGTTTGTGGCAGCAGAGGAGAGGTCGTATATCTTGAAGGCGTTCTCGCCTGTGCGTATGCATTCCATCGCGTCTTTCGCGGCGAGGCATTCAGCTGAACCGCCGCCTATAGTGCCAAGGGTATCCCCGTTTTCAAATACCAGCATTTTTCCGTTTTTGCGGGGGGTAGAGCCGTCTGCCTCTACTATAGTCACCATGGCGTGGCTTATGCCGCCGTTCAGTGCGTCAAGCTGTTCTCTCAACAATGCAGCGGAATCCATTTCGTTTTCCTCCTGTGGGGATGTAAGCTTTTTTTATTATACCACAAGGGAGAAAAAATCAATACGCATTGCAGTTTATTTTGCCGAGCCCTTCAGCGCCTTCCGCATGAACTCCCAGGTAGATATGCCGCTGGGACGGTTGTATCTGCCGAGAAGGAAAAGACACTCCGGGTCGCGGGTGATGTAGTTGCACTTCTCCTCGCAGCCGAGCGATGCTTTAAAGCCGAGCTCCTTCAGGTACTCCGTAGTATCGGGCGTTATTGCCCCGAAGGGATAGGTGTATGCCGTGGGGGTTATGCCGCACTTATCCTTCAGGAGCTGCTGCAGCTTTATACAGTCGCCGCAGAAGAAGGCCTTATAGCTTTGACTGTTCTCGCCCTGCCTGCGCTTGCTGCCGAAGCGGGGGGACTGGGAATGCATATCGTAGGAATGATTCTGTATTTCCACATGCCCGCTTGCGGTTATTGCCTTTATGTCCTCATAAGACAGATGGGCATAGTTTGGGTTTGGATCAGGCGTTTCGCTGAAGGCCGCAGTGTAGCTTCCTACTACGGATATGACGGCCTTTATGTCCAGCTCCTCAAGTATGGGCAATATGTATGTAAGGTTATTGAGATATCCGTCGTCCAGAGTCACCATAACGGGCTTTTCGGGCAGGTCGTCCCCTTCGGTGTATTCGATAAGATCCTCGATAAACACCGTTTCGTAGCCGTTATCCAGAAGGTACTGCATATCTTCCCGAAAAACCGCCGGGGAGACGACATATGTGCCGGCCCGGGACTGGCTCTTGAGTATGCTGTGGTACATTATTGCAGGCAGCGGCACAGGTTCCGGATCCGGATCGTAAACGGGAGCGGCCTTGCAGCCGGAAAGCAGGAGAAGCGAGGCCCACAGGGCGATAAGTTTCAGCTTGAATTTCATGGAATAAGGATATGAGCGGCGAAAAGGGTAAATGCGTACCGCGGCAGAATAAAATGACTGTTTTGATAAATGAAAATTATTGATAGACAGCATGAGAAAAACTAATATTAAACTCTTTTCGACACCTTAAAAATAACAGCATATGAACCTGAATAACTAAAAAAATAAATGTCTTTTCCGGTGCTCGGATAGGATTCCCATAAGATATTTAAGCAAAAGCCCCCAAAAACAGCGATTGACATTGATAAAACATACTGCTAATATATATTCGATGTTTGGTATTTACTTGTCATGTGCAGTTTTTCTTACAGTCGGCATGATCGGTATTGCGTGGTTGGCATTATTGAAACAGTTTAACATTTAGTGCGATCCTATACACCCAAAGGGGACGTCCCCTTTTGTATTTGTATTACATACAAATACAAAATTCCACTTCTTGAACAATGGGCTATGCCCGTTTAGTTCATATAATAATTAGGAGGAAGAAAACACATGAAGAAGCTTATAGCTTTGATGCTGGTTCTGGTCATGGCAGTTTCCTTTGCGGCCTGCTCTCAGCCCGCTGCTGATGGAACTACTGCTCCCGCCGAAGGAACTACTGCTCCCGCCGAAGGAACCACTGCTCCCGCCGAGGGCACCACTGAAGAAGCTCCCGCCGCTGGCGAGCTCAAGTGGGATGCAGCTAATGTACAGGCGTCCGTAGAAGCGGCTGTTGCTGCTACCGATGGCAAGATCGCCATCATCACCAACACCGTTTCCCAGAACGAGGAAGAATATCGTTCCGCAGCCGCCATGGTTGCAAAGTACGGCGACCGTGTCATCCATGACACCATGCCCGATAACTTCATGGCAGAGCAGGAGCAGTTCATCTCCGTTATCAACAAGTACGGCACCGATCCCGATGTAAAGTGCATCATCATCAACCAGGCATGCCCCGGTTCCAACCCCGGTATTGATAAGGTAGCCGAGGTTCGCGATCTTAAGGATCTGCTGGTAATCTACTGCACTCCTCAGGAGAACCCCACCGACATCACCACCCGTGCGGACATTACCATCTCCGTTGACGAGGTTGGCAAGGGCACCTATATGGCTGAGAAGGCTAACGAGATGGGCTGCAAGACCTTCGTGCATTACAGCTTCCCCCGTCACATGGCTCAGGTAACCCTGGCAGGCTGCCGCGATAAGATCAAGGCCAAGTGCGAAGAGCTGGGCATCGAGTTTGTAGACGCCACCGCTCCCGATCCTACTGGCGACTCCGGCCTTTCCGGCTCCCAGCAGTTCATCCTTGAGGATGTACCCAAGATGGTAGAAAAGTACGGCAAGGAGACCGCCTTCTTCACCACCAACTGCGCTATGCAGGTTCCCCTCATCAAGGCTGTTTATGACGCCGGCGCTTACTATGTACAGCCCTGCTGCCCCAGCCCCTATCATGGATTCCCCAGCGCTTTCGGTATAGAGAGCCCTGAAGATCTGGTGGGCGGCCTTGAGGCCACTATCGCAGCCGAGAAGAAGTACGTCGCTGACGCTGGTCTGACCGGTCACTTCTCCACCTGGGCGGTTCCCGCTTCCATAGCCAACACTGTTGCCGGCACCGAGTATGCCTTCCTGTGGATGGCTGGTCTTATTGGCGACTGTGATGCCGACGCCATGAGCGCCCTGCTGACCGACTACTGCGGCGCAGAGGCTGCCCTCACTCCCTTCGTTGATCCCGGTACCGGCGAAGTCACCGACAACTACCTTGTATATCAGCTGGGCTATCTCGATCTGTAATCCTGAAGCTGACTGAGACGATCGTCTAACAAAACGGGGCGGCTGTGAGCGTTCAGCTCCGCCGCCCCTTTTCTTACCCAAGCAATAAGCAATAATCAGTAATCGTCACACCCGTATAGAAAGGGGATTTACAAGCTTTGGCCGAATCAATTTTACGTTTTGCAAACGTGGGAAAGTCATACGGCAGCAATCAGGTCCTTAAAGGAATAAATATGGACGTTCGCCCCGGCGAGATCCATGCCCTTATAGGCGAAAACGGCGCCGGTAAGTCCACGTTGATGAACATCCTCTTCGGAATGCCCGTCATTCACGACACGGGCGGCTTTGAAGGTACCGTCGAGATAGACGGCGAGGATGCACATATAATGACGCCCCATGATGCCATGGAAAAAGGCATTGGTATGGTACACCAGGAGTTTATGCTGATTCCCGGCTTTACCATAACCGAAAACATAAAACTCAACCGCGAAATCACCAAGCCAACTGTGCTTTCAAAGATATTTGGCAAGCGTCTGCAGGAACTGGAAATGGACAAGATGAATGC
>ULTU01048629.1_pt1 | contig 17883 bp, 10 predicted proteins | sample 1957861 | NCBI WGS metagenome assembly ULTU01 (sample SAMEA4835742, study PRJEB28245) | human gut metagenome | biome: gut microbiome; material: fecal sample | place: Denmark | collected 2008
CTTATGATTAATTTGTGATAATGTCTCACTGTTATATAATATGTCAACGAGGTGGCATAATAAGAAAGGTTGAATTAAGAATGAATGAAAAAGAAAAATACGAAGTCATCAAAGAACTAGTGGATCATAATGGTAATAAAAACCGAGCTAGTAAAAAACTCGGTATATCTAGAAGACAAATTGATTGTCTTATTATTAAATATAAAGAGAAAGGCAAATCCGCATTTATAGATGACAATCGATCAAAGAAACCTGTTAATGCTTTAGATAAGTCAATCTCTGAAGATATTTTACTATTATATAATAAATATCAAGTGTGGAATTTTAATCACTTTAAATATTTTCTAAAGTTATTGACATAATTTATCGTTATTTTTTTTAAACTCTGATATTGATAAAATACTTATTTATTGATATAATTATTCAAGAATAGAAAGGTGGCTTTTGTATGGATGTTAAACCTGTGATTCCAAGCATTAATGAAGTATCCTTTGATGAAAAACAGTTAACATCATCAAATGCTAACCTAGTCTCTTTTAATTATGAAGATACTCCGATTACGGATATTGTTAATACGATTATTTTAGATGCGATTAAGAATAAAGCTTCAGATATTCATTTTGACCCTTCTGATGATGGTTTAAAGATAAGAATGCGTATTGATGGTAAATTATCTGATTATAGTCATGTTCCTTTATATGTTCAAAAGAATATGATTACTCGTATAAAGATTATTTCTGGGATGAATATTACGGAATCAAGAGTTCCTCAAGATGGAGCTATTAAGAATAGTTTAGATAATGTTGATGTTGATTTACGTGTTTCTTGTTTACCGACTAATTTAGGGGAAAAAGTTGTTATTCGTGTTTTAGATTATAAGATGTCTTCAGCTGGTATTGAAGAATTAGATTTTAGTAAAGATAATTTAGCTAAAGTTAATAAAATGATTAGTTTACCTAATGGTATTATATTAGTTACTGGTGCAACTGGTACTGGTAAATCAACAACTGTATACTCTATTTTACAAAAATTAAATACAGAAGATAGAAATATTATTACAGTAGAAGATCCGATAGAAATGAATATTGATGGCATTAATCAGGTTCAGGTTATTCCCGAAATTGGTCTTACTTTTGCAAATGCTTTAAGAAGTATCTTACGTCAAGACCCGGATATTGTAATGATTGGAGAAATTCGTGATGATGAAACGGCACGTATTGCGGTTAGAGCTTCTATTACTGGTCACTTAGTATTATCTACAATCCATACTAATGACTCTTTAAATACAATTGAACGTTTAACAGATATGGAAGTTGAAAGATACTTATTAGGTGCAGCTTTATCTGGTATTATTTCTCAGAAATTAGCAAGAAGATTATGTAAGAAATGTCGCACAGTTAGACCTACTACTGATTATGAAAAGAAAGTATTTAAACAAGCTTTAAATATGGATGTTAATGAAATATATGAACCTAAGGGCTGTAATGCTTGTCATCAAGGTTATAGTGGTCGTATTGCTATTCATGAGGTTTTACTTATTAATCAAGAAATTAAAGATGCGATTGTTAGAAATGATGACAAAGCTAAACTTAGACATTTAGTATACTCTTCTGGTACAACAACAATGCTTCAAGATGGTTTAAATAAAGTTGTTAGTGGTGAAACTTCTTTTGAAGAAATTATTAAACTTATTGATTTGGAAGATGATTTAGGTACAAATACTAATTTAGGTTTAAAAGAAACTTTAAATGATAGTGAAGTTGTTAATAGTAATAGCAATCTTGAAACTTTAGATATATAAAAAAGAGATTTAATTAAATCTCTTTTTTGATACTACTAAGTATGTCCCTAATGTTAAGCTTGATATCATAGTGATTACGGAAGTATAAGAATTACTTTCTTCTACTCCAGTGTAAGGTTTATCTTCAGGAGTTATAACTGAATCTTCTCCATCTCCTTGACCTTTAACAAATTGGTAAACATATACTACTTCGATATCTTCTTTAGAATATGTTCCTTCTTCATTACCTTTGATTTCTACTAATTCATAATCATCAAAAGTTTTAGCTTCGGTTTGATATTTTTCACCAACTTGTTTAGTTGTAGTTTCTGAAGGGGCTAATTCTTTACCATCTTCATCAACATATTTAATAGTTACTTTACCATAAACAGCTTTATAGTAATAGATAACTGTAGGATTTTCTAAATCTAGAGTTCCTTCAGCGTTACCTTCTACTTTAACTAATTCATAGCCTAAAATATCTTTAGCTACTGTTTTATATGAATCATTTACTTTACCATTAATTACTTCTTCTTTAGCTAATTCTTTATCAATATCGATTTCAACATATTTGGCTTTAATTGATGCTGATTGATAGTCATAATAGAAGATTATTTCTTGGTCATTTATTGTATATGATCCTTCCACATTATTTGAATCACTAACTAAATTTAATTTAGCGATTTCTTTTGCTGTAGCAATGAATGCTTCTCCTAATTTACCAGATAATATTTCATCGTCAGCAACTTTAGTAGTAGTTCCTACTAAGTAATGATGAACGATTACTTTACTAATATAATTATGAGCAGCTTTAATTGAATTTGATTCTGTAACTTTTAATTCATTTAATGGGTTGATACTAATTGTATCTGTTGTTCCATGAGCATTCCATCTATTGTTTTCACCATCAAGATACCAGCCATCAACTGTATCTTTACATGGCATATTCCATGATGATGTTTTTCCTAAGTTTAATTTAATACCTAGTTCACCATTTCCACTTGTATAAATATCATCAGCATATTCTGATGCATTGTTGTTATAGATTGCAGCGTTTACAGTTGCAACTATTTCTTCTTTTACTGTTGAGTATGAATCGATGTATAATCCACCACCGATTGCACTATTATTATCTTTTATTACTACTTCATCACTAATATTAATTATTTTACCTCTGTTATTGGCTTTAATATATATGCCACCACCTAGACCTACTGCTTTTTTAGTACCTTTAGCAGTGTTGTTATAAATTTTCCCACCATTCATTGTGAATGTTGCACTATTATCTAGGATAGCGATTGCTCCGCCATTTGCACCTTTATTATTGTAAATTGAGCCACCATTAATTATTGCAGATGATCCGTGTCCAGTGGTGTAGATTGCTCCACCGTTACCTGAAACATTATTATTATATAATTTTGTTCCTTGTTCGATAACTACTGTTGCAGTTGTTTTAGTACTAGTAGAACCTAATGTAATAGCTCCACCATTATTGGCAGTATTGTCATGAATTTCAGTATTTTTAACTGTACATTTTGTAGTTGTATCAGTTGAACTCATGTAAATAGCTCCACTATTGTAACCTTTATTATTGTGGAAGTTACTATTTGTGATAGTAATGTTTCCTGAATCAATAAAGATTGCAGAACCATTCATTCCGTTTGTTCCATAGATTTCAATGTTATTAATTAGAACGTTAATAGGATTTTTTTCAGTATCTTTAGCACTAGTAATAGCAATACCTGCACCTCTAGCGACCATTGTTTGATCGTTTGTAATTTTACCATTTTTGATGGTTAGGGATGCACTATTTGCATTTGTAATAGCTACTGTGATAGTACTTTTATTTCCTACTCCACTAATTGTTTTACCATTTAAATCTAAAGTTATAGCAGTTTTAATGGTAACATTTGCGGTAACATCAGTTAATAATGTAACTGTTTCTCCTTCTTTTGCAGCATTTAATGCTTCTTCTAGAGTATCGTAATTTGTGCCAGCAACTGAAGCAGCACTTTCAGCAGCTTTTACGTTAGTGATGAATAATGAAAAAGCAGCTAATACGACTAATAAGAATTTTTTCATTTTGCCATTTCCTCCTTCTCTTTGGTAGCAGTAATTATTAAGTAATTACCTCCATCTTTTAATAAACATGTTTGAAGAATTAATATATCTTCATCCATTGTTATGGCCTTTCTTGTATCATAGATAGCACCTTTTCTTAAGTTTGAAATATGCTCATTCCATGATGATGCTTTAATATCTATTTTCATGTGTTCATCTGATTTAGTACGATTTACAATTTGAATTTTGTATTTAATTATGCCAGATGAAGTTGTTAGATATATTTCATCATTGCTTTTAGTAAACTCTGAATCTTTATATTTAACTAAATCTTTAAATGGAACATCATACTTATTTGAATTGTGTCCGTAGATATTTATTTGTTTATCATTAAAAGTATTACGATAATCCATGAAAATAGCACCTAATTTACTTTTTTCTCTCTTTAGGGTATGAGATAAATAATAAGTATTATTAGTTGTTTGAACAAAGGCATGATTGATATTTGTACCTGGGATTCTTATAGTTCCAACTATGTCATTATTTTGATATTCACTTTTTAAATTATTGATGATATCTTCTGGGGTTTCTTTTTTAGTTGAAGGGACTGCCCCTTCTAAAGCAATAAGTTCTTGCTTTTGATCATCTTTATAATCACCATAGATTTGATATGTTGAATATATAAAAGTAAATAGACATAAAACTATTAGTAAATAATATACTATTTTCTTTTTCATATAAGTACCCCCTATACTTAATATGATTATGCATTTGTGATTAGATATACTATACTAATTTTAATTTTTTGTCAACAAATTTCGACTTTTTGCACGCTTTTAAGCATTAAAAAAAGTGCTTGATGCACTTAGTTTATTTTTTTAAAATAATTCTCATAAATTTTACTTAATTCAGACTTTTCTTTTTCATTCATTTGAGTGAAGCCATTACCATTTGCTCTTTCTTGGAATGCTGGTAATGATTCATAAGTTCCAACTACTTTTCCATTTTTTACAAAGATTACTAAAGGAACATAAATTCTTTTAATATTTTTATTATTTAAGCCTTCATATTCTCTTAAATTATCTTTTAATAAGTCAACTAATTTTAAATAGTTTTCAGTTCCTTCTTTTTCAGTTTTAATTTTACCTTTTTTAGTTAAAGATAAGACATTGCGGTCATCTTTAATATTTAAATAATAAATTGTTTCAACTTTTGATTTTAAAGCAGTATCTATTAGAACAGGAACAATATTACGACACCAAGGACATTCTGGAAAACCTAAATAGATAACACCAGTACCATTATCTAATATTTTAAAGATTTCTTCGTATGATGAGTATTTCATAGGATTGTTTTTAGGAATATCTAAACTTGAATAAGATAATTCATCTGATACTTTTTTACCATTTACACTTTCGTAGTCTTCTTTAAATTTTAATGAATCTTCGGTAATTAGTTCTTTGTTTTTATTATTTATGATAAAGAATGTTAGTAAGCCTCCAAATAAAAGTAATATTAATATTAAGATAATTATTTTTGTTTTCTTTTTCATTTTGTTAATCCTTTCATATTAATATATTATAGTAATATTTACGATAAATCAATAGAAATAAACTCAACTTGTGGTTGAGTTTATTTTATTTGGTTCATAACTTCTTCAGCAAAGTTGTCATTACGTTTTTCCATTCCTTCTCCAACTTCAAAACGAATCATTTTTTCAACTTTACCACCGTTATTTTTAACGTATGTTGCTACGTCGATGTCTCCATCTTTAATAAATGCTTGATGAACTAAGCAGATTTCTTTAAAGAATTTTTTAATTCTACCTTCTACCATTTTTTCAGCTATTTCAGCAGGTTTTCCTTCGTTAATAGCTTGTTCTTTGAAGATATTTCTTTCTCTTTCAATTCTGTCTTCAGGAATTTCATCTTCTGTAACATATTCTGGTTTCATAGCAGCTGCTTGCATAGCTACATCTTTAGCTACTTCAACATTTGCACCTTCTAATACTGTTAATACAGCAATTTTTCCACCCATATGTAGGTAAGAACCAAATGTTTCACTATCTGTTTTAGTAACTACTTCAATTCTTCTTAAAGATAATTTTTCACCAATTTTAGCTGTTTTAGCAACAATTAAATCATTAACTGTTCCTTCATCTGTTGGTAAAGTTAAAGCTTCTTCTACGGTAGTTGCATCTGACTTTAAGATAGCTTCTCCAATTGTATCTAACATAGATGTAAATTCTTCATTTTTAGAAACGAAATCTGTTTCACTGTTAACTTCTAAGATAACAGCTTTATTACCATCAATATAAACGTTTGCTAATCCTTCTGCAGCAATTCTTGATTCTTTTTTTGCAGCTTTAGCAATACCTTTTTCTCTTAGGTAATCAATAGCTGCTTCCATATTTCCATTAGTTTCAGTTAAGGCTTTTTTGCAGTCCATCATTCCTGCACCGGTTTTTGCTCTTAATTCAGCAACACTTTTAGCATCTATCATATATATTCCTCCAATTATTTTAATGCAGTTAATAATTCTTCTTTTTTCATTGAAGAATAACCTTTAATACCACGTTTTTTAGCAATAGCTTTTAATTCTACTAAAGTTTTAATAGTTAAATCTTCATCTTCAACTGATTTTTCTTCTTTAATAGCTTCTTTAGTTTCTTCTTTGTCTAAACTTTCAACAAATACTTCTTTTACGCTTTTAGCTTCTTTATGTTCTTTTTTAGGTTTTTCTTCTTCTGTAATGTAATCTACGATTGGTAATCCTTTAGCTTCACAAATAGCATTAGTTAATACACCTAAAACTACTTTAACACTTCTTACAGCGTCATCATTACCAGGGATTACAAAGTCTACATCATCTGGATCACAGTTTGTATCTACTAATCCGAATACTGGAATATTTAATTTTCTAGCTTCTCTAATAGCGTTGATTTCTTTTTTAGGATCAACAATAATTAAAGCACTTGGTAATTTTTCCATGTTACGGATTCCACATAATACTCTATTTAATTTGTCATATTCTTTTTTAAGTCCGATAACTTCTTTTTTAGGTAATACTTCAAATGTTCCATCAGCTTCCATTTTTTCGATTTCTTCTAATCTTTTAATTCTCTTTCTGATAGTTCTGAAGTTTGTAAGTGTTCCACCTAACCATCTTTCTACAACATAGAAAGATTCACTTCTTTCTGCTTCTTCTTTAGATGCTTCAACTGCTTGTTTTTTAGTTCCAACAAATAGGAAGCTTCCTCCGTTTTCAGCAATTTTCTTAATTTCAGCATATGCAGTCTCAATGCATGATGCAGTTTTTTCTAGATCGATAATATAAATATCATCTCTAGATGTGAAGATGTATTCCTTCATTTTAGGATTCCATCTTTTTGTTTGATGTCCGAAATGAACACCTGCTTCTAATAAGTAACTCATAGAAACAACAGCCATAATTCTCACAATCCTTTCGTTATTTACCCTTAAACGTCTTCTTTAATTACCAACACTTGGCCACTAGGCAACTAAATCAGTTTAAGTACATATTGGTTATAAAACCTCCTATATATTAACAAATTTTATGAATTTGCGCAAGAATAATCACAAAAAAAGAGCTTTAATTAGGCTACTTTTTAAGTTTCTCGGCTTTAAAGATAAAGTCGATGTCTTGAATATTTAAATTTATTTTTTTGATATTGTAGTAAATTATTAAATCTTCAATGTTTTTTTGGACTTTTTCAATATCATCTTTATTTAAATTCTCTTCATTAATAGAAATATTTAATAAACGATATTTATCTTTAATAATTTTAGGAATATCTTTTCCTTCACTGATAGCGATGTTTGAAATAATATTTATTTCACTACCAAATGCATATTCAAATAAGTTAGTGATATTTTGGTTAATATCTTCAATAGTTAAATTATCGATTTGATCTTTTAACAATTTAATAAAATATTTTGTATTAAAGCATGTTAATTTTAAAATATCTTGATAAGTTGTTTCGTTAGTAACGTTATTATAAATATCATTTTGAATAGTTAATTCATCTAGTTCAATGTATAAACTTAAAATATCAGTAATGGTTGTATTTCTTTTTAATTTTAATTCATTAATTTTCTTTAAATTTGGTTTAAATAATCCGGTTTTATTGATTTGTTTATTTAAACTAAATAATTCTTTTTCTTTTTTAGTTATATCTTTTAATTTTAAATCATATTTACCTTTGTACTCTTCTTTTTTAGTAAATAGTTCTTTGATATCTTTAATGATATATTCAAAGTTTAGATATTCATTATATTCTGATAATGATGATGATAGTTTAGTTAAATTTAAATAGTTATCTTCATCTTCTCGATCTAAAATAATATCAGTAAGAAGTCCATCAATAGTTTTTTCGCTATAATCTGTAAGCATTAAGGTATGATTAATAAAGTTATTAAATAGATATGTACGATTTTGATATTCGTTTAACTTTTGATTAGTTTTAAGTTCAATATATTTAGTTAGATATTCATCTAGTGGTTCTTCTTTAAGTGATTGATAATATTTATCGATTTCTTTTTTATGTTTAAAGTAAAGATATCTAATGTTTAACTCGATTTGAGTTATAATGTTTGAATTTTCCCAGTAGATGTCATCAAATACTTTTTCAATATTATCATAATCATTAATTAATGTATCCATATATTTTTGAACTACTTCTGAATATTCAAAATCTTTTGGGGTAAGTATTATACCTACTTCTTTAAAAGCTAAAAGTATTTTTAAGATTACTCCATTGATTTTTTCTAGGTTATTATTTTCAAAGCTGCTTAATTCGTATAAATAATAATCTAAATTCATTTTATTAGAAGATGAAGAAAGAGAACTTAATCTTTTAACTTTAGCGATATCTAATAATTCTCTTTCTTCTGGTAAGCTTTCTTCGGTGTTATGCTTTTTAATTTGCTCTACTCTTTTACTTATTTCTTTTTCTGCTTCTTCTATCATAGGAGTTATTTTTTTTAATTGTTCTTCTAGATATTCATTGTATTTAGCTTTATTTACTTTAGTTTTTTTAGGAAGTATTTCAAGATTGGCTTTAACAGTTTCAATGTCTTTTAAGATATATTCTTTCATGTTAGTCACCTTGTTTTTCACTTTCTAAAAATTCTTGATATTCTTTTAAAATATTATAAATATCTAATAATTCTTCATTACTTACTTCTGTCATTTTTACCTCCTATTTTATTATTATATATTTTTCAATAGTTCCAATTTGTGAGTCATCATCATATAAGATAAACTCAAATTTATAGGTACCTATTTGTAACTTATCCTTAAGTAATAAGGTGAAGTTGTTAATTTCATTTGGATTATTTACTACTAAGTATTCTTTATCACGAGCTGTTGGAGTAAGTGAATTAGTAATATAATCTTTTAAATCAACTAGTGTAAAGTTATTATCATATACTTCATCATAATTACGACGATAGAATTTAACTTTGATATTTGGATTGGCAAGTCCGGAGTTATATTCGATGTTATAAGTTAGACGATTATCTCCATTTAAGGTATTGCCTGTTTTTTGATCAATGATCATCATTTTTTCATCAGTATTGATATCTAAACCATAAATTTCATTAATGATTGTAATATCAAATGTTTTAGATGCAGATGATTTTAAACCGTAGTAGATGCCGTCTGGTGAACCAAAGGTTTCAACTACTAATTTATAATTACCAGTAGCAAGATTTGAGGTTCCGGTATTTACTTTTACCCAGGTTTTAACATTACCTACTTTATCAGAGACTTTAATTCTAGTTGTACCATCGATATTTGGTGAGTAAGCAACACCATCTATTACATAAGTTAAACCTAAAAGTGATGTTCCGGTTACGACTTCGCCTTGATTATTATAAAGAGTGATTTTGAAACCTAATTTATCTTCTAAGAAACTTGTATCATAAATAGTTGCACCGGTTGGTAATTTAGCTTGGGTATATTCAGTTGATAAGTCTAATGTTACCGATTCACCACTATAAATTTTATTACTACTGATTGTTCCATCAATTTTAATTACGGCTTCTTTATCAGCATAAAGATTATAAACCATATTGGCATGTTGGATGCCTAGGACGCTTATCATTGTTTCTTCATTAGCATCTAGCATTTCGATTAGCAATGATTTATTTAGGGCATCTTCAGTAATATTTGTGTCTTCAAAATCAACTATAAAGATAAATTCTTCATCGGCTATTTGATTTTCACTGTTATAATATTCTTGATTCTTGGTTGCATCATTATAATAGATACCACTGTTGGTTGCTCCCATTAATTCAAAGATTGATAACTTGTAGTGAATATCGCCTTCGGTTGCTAATTCTGTAGTTGCTCTGGTTACTTCATCAGCAGTTATAACGTGATAATAATATTCGGTTTTACCATTACTTAAATCAATCATGGTTATTTTAGTATTCTCTGGCAAAACATAATTTGATACTAAGGCACGATGATAACCAGTTTTATATACTGCAGTTCCTTCGGTGTAAAGTGAGTAGTAAGCACTTATAGATGATGTTGAGGTTATGTTAGCGGCTGTTGATGCAAATAATTCGTATTTTCTTCCTTCAGTAAGGGCACCTTCATAGTCATTGGTGTTATATAGAACCCTTGACATATTAACGTTTACAACTAATCTTTCAGTTTCATTAGTTAAATCATCAACTTTGGTAATTGCCATGATGATTATTTTAACGGTTCCCATATTTCCTGATGTTGATAGATTCTTTGAGTGATTTAGATAGAATAACATAGTTGGAATGGATGTATCGTTTTCTCCAACGTAGGTTGTAGTACCTAAAACTTGTCTATCTTTATTTGTTAAGAAGGTTGTTGAACCGGTTGTTAACCATCCTTTATTACTTGATTCCATAGTTAGTGACATGATGTTGTCAGCATCTTCACTGCTGGCAGCGGTTCTTGGCACTTTATTTTTTTCAGTTAAAGTAACGCCATTAGCAATTTCACTGTAATCAAATCCTAGAATTTCAAATGATGTATTCGGTTTTGAGAAATCTAAGAATGATAGTTCTGCTGTACCTAAGGTTGAGTATTTTGATGCAACTAAGTCAACATTGTATTCTCTTACGGATTCTCCGATGATCCACATGTACATAGCAGCATCTTCGGGTGTTGGTTTAATGTAATCCATATCATTTTTAGTGGTTTCTTCGTTAATATAATTTGAATAGAAACCATCTTTTGTGATGTCATGATTTACTTTATGTGATCCTAAAACGTATGAACCATCATCGATAACATCGCCCCAATTTAGGGTTGCTCCATAATCAAATTTATCATAAATACCAACACTTACAGTATTATCTTGTTTATATTTATACATTCCAAAGAATGTCATTCCATTAACATCACCATAAGTTGTTACGGATTGGTTAGTAGCGATGTTAAGAATTTTACCAGCATACATATAAATTCGGTTGTCTACGTTTTTAGTTACTGTTCCATTTTCTTTATCAATGTCAACTTTAGCAAGAGAACCATCACTAGCTAAACTATTAAATTCTTTTAATAAGTTTGAACCGGTTTCTAAATATAGAGTTGAATTATTTTTTAGGTTTAATTTATCTATTATTGATAAGGTAAATAATACATCTGAATAATCATTAGTACGGTCGGTTGCTCCTTTTAAGACTAAAGCTGAATTATCAATTGTTAAGGTATTGGTTCTTTGAATTGAAATATTTCGTTTTGGATTAGCGTATGTTCCATAGTTTTTAATATCTATTTTACTTGTACCACCTGATGATGAAGCGTTACCACTACCAAAGATTGAACCTAAGATATCAAATGATGTGTAATCTTTTCCGTTAATTAATACTTCAATTGCTTTAGTTACACTGATGAAGGTATAGTCGTAATCATCTGAACCAGATGCATTAGCTTCCCCTCCACCAAAGACGGTTCCGCTTATTAAGATATTTCCTTTAGTTATGTTAGTATCTGTTACTTCAGCACCGATATTTAGTTTGGTTTGACCATAAACTACTGAGGTATTAGCTCCACCATAAACGTTTCCAAAAATAGTTCCACCAGCTAGTTCAACGTTAGCAGTACTATTATTGTTTGTATCATCACCAGTTGCTGCGGCATTACCACCACCAAATAGCGAACAATCACTTGGTTTTTGACAAGCAGTGGTTCCAATGGTTGTAGTTCCACCTACGGCAATATTGGTATTACCTTTTACGGTAGCGGTTGTTCCGTTGCCACCACCATAAGCACTTCCACCGATAGTTCCGTTTTGAATAACAACGTTAGTAGAGCCATTAACGACTCCAAAGTTGCCACCACCATAGGTGTTATGTTTAATTATTCCACCGGTAATTGTTAGATTTGTGTTTTCAGTTATAGCAGCGGCATTACCACCACCATAAACATCATTAATGTTACCACCGGTGATAGTTATTTTAGTTTTAGTTACTACGGCTTCGTTACCACCACCATAAACGTTTTCAATTGTTCCGTTTGAAATATCTATGATTGGTTCGGTTGTTACTCCACCTTTATTGTTTCCACCATAGATATTAGTATAAGTTCCAGCTTTAATATCAATATTAGCTTTTGTAACATTACCACTTTGGTTTGAACCACCAAAGATATTGGTTACATTCATGGTTGTTGATGTGGTTGTATTTAAATTTGTGGTTTGAACTCCAGCTTGGTTTCCACCACCATAAATATTTGTTGAGGTTCCCCCGTTAATATTAACGTTTGATGTTGTTACCTCAGCTTGGTTTCCACCACCAAAGACATTAGTTGATGTACCTCCATTAAGGGCAATATTAGTTGTGGTTGATTCAGCTTGGTTTCCACCACCATAAATACTTTCAACAGTTCCATTATTAAATTTAATATTTGTTACAATGGTTGTACCACCTAGGTTATTACCACCATATACTTCCATTGCATAACCGTTATTTAAAGTAATATTACTTTCGTTGGTGTTTCCACCTTCGTTATTGCCACCATAGATTCTAAAGCCCATGTTGGTATCTGTATAGCTTTCTCCATCAGTACTATTTCCTTCAAATTGATAATCATAGCTTACTTCTTGATCACTTGGAGTTTCTGATAAGACATTAAATTCGAATGAATAAGTTCCATTTGGACTTAGAACATGATGAGTACCTGATGTCCATCTACTTGCTGAGGTAAAGCTATATAAGCCATTATTATCAATTACGTTAGTGTCTGATGAATAGTTATTATATAATTTGCTTCCTGGGATATTTAGTGTACCTGCCCATGAATTAATAGTTTTATTAGTGTTGTTTGTAACGGTTACTTTAACAGCTCTTATACTATTAAAGTTGGTACCATAATTATTCTTTTCCCAATCTTCAATTTTTCTTGATGTTGTTGTTACAACTAATTTTAATTTTGATTCACCACTTGGTTTACTTGTATTAGTATTTAAGGTTACATTTGATTTAGCAACATTTCCTGCTTTGTTTGAACCACCAAAGGAATTAGTGATATTACCACCAGTAATATTAACATTGGTTTCATTGGTTACTCCAGCTTCATTGCCACCGCCAAAGACATTTTTTACTTTGCCATTTGAAATATCAACATTAGTTGTGGTTGTTTCAACCGCGTTTCCACCACCAAGTAAATTTTCTTTAACGGTTCCACCGGTCATTGTTACGTTAGTTTCTTCACAAGTTCCACCTAAATTATTGCCGCCAAAGACATAATTTGATGTACCGGATTCGATATGAACGTTAGTTGTGGTTACGTCACCGCTTTGATTTGAACCTCCATAAACATAGCCAGCTTCTGAACCTCTTAGATAGATGTTTGTTTCAGTTTGAGAAGTATTTTTACCACCACCAAAGGCTGAACCAATGACTCCACCATTTAGATAAACATAGTCTTTATTTTCAGGACTACCGTTGGCATCGAAGCCACCATAAACATTAGCAATTGTTCCACCATTGATATTTACAGTGATATTGCCTTTTACGTAAGGGACTGTTGTACCGTTTCCTTTTGCTCCACCAAAGACATCACCAGTTATTGTTCCATTATTAACGGTTACATTAACGGTTTTTGTATTAGCAGCTGCTGATGTTGTAGAGGCATTAACGGTTCCATAAGCTGAACCTCCATAAACGTTACCACTTATAGTTGGGCCATTTGTTTCAGTACCGATGGTTACGTCAACATTATCTCTAACGAAGGTTCTTTGTCCTTCTCCACCACCATAAACATCTTTAGCATTACCATTTAGAATTTTAACATCAGTGCTTCCATAAACGATTCCAGATACGTTTGATCCTCCATAAATACCAGTTTGAACAGTTCCACCATTCATTTCAATTTTAATTGATGAATCGATATCATAGTAGTTAACACTGGTTTGATTCCAGCCACTACCTGATGTTACGGTATGAGCATAGTTACCTGCTCCATTATTATTTCCAGCTCCATATACTGAGCCATTAATTGTACCACCATTTATTTTGATTTCGGTATGTGATGGATTATAGGTTCTACTGTTGCCATAACCTGTTGCTCCGTAGTTGCCACCACCATAGACATTTTTATTAATTACAGCTTCTCCATCTATTACGATGTATGAATTGTTTACTGATCCAACACCTACTGATGAAGAGTTGCCGTTACCAGCTCCAAAGATGCTTCCTGACTCAACGGCTGATACTGAATGATTAGTGTTTGAACCATTACCAATTGTGGCATGACCACCAATATAAACATAAGAGTCGCCATAAAGAATACCTGGATATGTTCCACCATCTGATCCGGTTACACCATTTGAACCGCCAAATACGGCATAATTTACGGTTCCACCGGTAACTTGAATTACTCTATTTCCATAAGTACTTGAGGCTCCAGCACCACCAACAATAATATCTGGTGTACCACCTTTAACATAGATATATGTATCATTTAAGAAAGTACTTCCATTTAAAACATTTGATTCAACTGAAAGAGGTCCACCGATAACATTTGCTTGAGTTCCACCTTCAATGATTGCTTTTCTTAATACATAGTGATTACCATTGTTACGACCACCAACATATAATCCAGCAGCATAGTCATAATTATTACGACCAATATTACCACTTTTAACAGTTGTATTTAAAGCAATGGTATTATTTGATGTACTTCTAATGGTTCCACCCCATGAGCCTGAAGCACAGTATTGAACTAGTAAATTATTGTTATTATTAGTAACGCGATCATAATCGTTTCCGTAGGTTCCATAAGCCATTACATAGTGAGTTCCACCTGATGATGTGGTAGTTGTTAATCCTAGGTTATTATAGAATCCCGATTCAACGATAAATGTATATCTTTTAACGGTTGTACCTGAAAATGATGTTGAACCACCAGCAGCTGAAGCAAATGAAGCATAACTATTATATTGAGTTATTCCTCTACCGATTTTTAGATTATTATAATTTCCATAGATAGTTCTGGTTGATGTAGGAGATGTGTCATCGTTTTGCATATTTTGTCCAGACCTAATTCTAATCATTTCAATTCTAGTATCAGCTCCAACTTGAATGGTGTTATTAGCATTCCAATAATATCTATTAATGTTATTTGTACCATTGTTAATTGATGTTAAGGTAAACGGTTTGGTTTGATTAGACCAAGTACCAGTCAAGTTTCCGGTTACAAAAGCTATATTTGTGTCTCTTGTTACTAAGAAGTAATACTCTACTCCATCTATAACGGTTTCTACAGTACCGTTTTCATTTTTTAGATTAATATATTCATAATATGTGCAGCCATTACCTTGAGTACATGTGCCTGATGTAAGTAAATTTCCTTGTTTGTTATAGTAACCATTTAATTGTTCACCATAAGGTAGTGTTACTTTGCGATATAATCCACCTGCTATCTCACCAATTTTTACAATGTCACTTGATTCTGTAACATATTGAGGTGTTGTTTGCGTAAAAGTATAGGATGGTCCACCCCAACCACCAGAATCAATTGTTAAGGTATAGTAAGTTCTGGTTGCTTGATATTCAGTGCCGGCTGCTGGTCTTCTTACTTGACATCCACCATTAGTACGACATGTTGTATTACTTGTTACTTCTTGCCAACCATACCAAATTGATTGTTGATAGTCACCTGCTAATAATTGTCCATTTCTTGGAACAGTTACGGCATAGTATAAATCTTCAATATCCCAATATGATATTGTTCCACTTGCTAATTTTAATCCTTCATCATAGAAGTAATCAAAAGCATTATTCCAATAACTACCACTGACATTATAGGTTCTTGCTTGAATCCAAGAAGCATTAAAAGTTATTTCGATTGGCTTTGGTTTGCCATTTTCATAAGTTACAGGTATTTTAACTTTACGAACATAAATATCTCGGTCTAAAGTTACTTCTGCATTTTGATAATCTGTTAACCAGCCATTAAAGGCTTTATCTTTTGGTCTATTGGCGTAAGGATTATCAATAAGATCAAATTCAACATAATCGTCTGATTGGTCAGTTGTATTGTTAGTATTTATTTCATAAACTTTATAATATACATAGGTATTTTGATTTTCAGTTAATGATACTGTCCCAGTATTTTTGCTATTATAGTCTGCTCCTTTGTAGGTTGCAGCTACATAGACTAAATTATTATCACTATAAATATTTTTAGATACTCTAGTAGGAATATTTTGATTAGTACTTGTTGTATAGTTAAGTCCCATATAATAATCATAATCTGCTATAAAATCATTTATATAGATAGTACTACCAGATATTCCTGATTCATGAGATGTTATACTTGTTGGTGCTGCTTTTGTTTTTACTTCGTCTACCCCAGTATTTCTCATTCTGATGGTGTTATCAGCATACGCCCATGTTAACTCAGACTTTTTATTTAATGTATTTAAGATTGTTTTGACAGGATAATTATTTTCGAAAGTTATTATATTATTAGTTTTATTATATCCATAAGATGTGCTTATTTCATTGTTTATGTTATTAAATAATTTTGCATTATTTTTATGATAAATTATATTTGATACAGTGCTGTTATTATAAGTATGAATTAAATTTGATGTATTTGAATTATTATCTTTTAAATCAATATGAATGTTTTCAATAGTATTGTTTTGATTATCAGTGATTAATAGTCCGGATGATTTTGTTTCATAGTTTCGATCAGCTGTTATTTTATATTCAATGTTACTTAGTGAGATATTATTAATGTTTGAATTAGTTGCTGATGTACTAATGACTGCTACTGAACGATGATTACTAATTGTATTTGATGTAATTGTTAAATTTGAAATATTAATGTTTTTAATAGTGGCATTATTTAGATTAGAAAATAAAGCATATTCACAAGTATTTGTTTCTTCATTTAAGCTGCATGTGTTAAGAGTTAAATTTGATAGGATATAACCATTACCATTGATAGTACCACTAAAGGTTTTAGTTGCATCTATAAAAGAAAAATCACGATTATCAAAATTTATATTATTTTCTATTTCATAAAATTTATTAAAGTATGATGAGGAATCTTCGCTTTTTAATTTTGAAAATAGGTATGCTAATTCAGAACCATTACTGATGATATATGGATTATTTTGAGTTCCATCTCCAGAAGTAAAAGATGATGCAATACTTCCATCCCAAATTGTTGAGGTAGTTTTTTCAGAAAATGTAGGAACTAAAATTAAAATAAGCACACAAAAAACTAGGATAAATCCCGCTATTAAAAATTTATATTTTGTTATAAAATTCTTTAGTTTTTTTAGCATAGTCGATACATCCCCATACTATTAAAATTATAACATATTTATCTCTATTTTTATACTAAAATACGACATTTTAAAATAAAAAAATATACTGTTAGTCAGACAGTATATTTCTCGTGGATTTATTTTTATTATTCTTATATTGACAAGTATAAAAATAATAATCGATATTAAGATTCCACAAATACGTATTTTAGTTAATAGCTCAATATCTTTACCCAAATAGTACTTC
>ULTU01087546.1_pt1 | contig 17665 bp, 10 predicted proteins | sample 1957861 | NCBI WGS metagenome assembly ULTU01 (sample SAMEA4835742, study PRJEB28245) | human gut metagenome | biome: gut microbiome; material: fecal sample | place: Denmark | collected 2008
AAAATCTATGCGTAATACACAGGGTTTTCCCCCTGACCCGTCTTCTCTGGATCAATCTTCCCCCATTTATACCAATATATACCGATCGCATCATCCTTCACCCACTCGGTCTTCATCACATTGCCTTCATCTACAAACGAAGTCTTGGTCTCAGGAAAAGAGCCTACGATAACAGCAGATGACTCCCCTTCAGAAGGAAGCTGATCTGACACTTCAGATTTCTGGCAGCCGACTATAGCCGAAAGTGCCAGAATATATATCAATGACTTTTTCATGTTCATTAGTTATTAGCGAGTTTTAACTTCTTCCCATTCATCCCAGTAAGGCATGTCATTCACAGCGTTCTTATTCCCGCCACTGGCATAACCGTTTTCGAGGTTCACATCGAGAATCGCCAAAGCCGGTGATTCATAACGCTTTGGAGCAGCTGCTCCGTTCTGTTTTTTGTTCATGATTAATGTTATTAATTAGTTAAACTTTTATTCTTTCACGCAGCGGACAGGGCAACTTGATGCCAAATACTTGTTGTCCTCAAATTTCACTGTCTTGAGAGTCTTCGGCTGGTTCTTGTCCGCATAATTTGCCGGAGCGACCATCGCTGCAGCATAGGCATATCCGTAATTGTGGGTCTTAACCGATTCCGATGTCCACATGTAGGATATGGTCTCGTATCCGCAAGACTTCACGGTCTCAGTTCTGAAATGCTGGTTGCTTCGAGAACTGGTCATCGGCAGATAATGTCCGTCGAAATCATATCCGACAAGATTGGCAGCTACAGTAGCACTGCTGAAAACAGTCTGCATAAACGACTCTGCTTCAGCCTTGTTGCAGACACGCCAACCGGCAGGACAAGGATCGAAGAGAGTTTTCTTCGATTCAGAGCCTCCCCAGAACTCCCTGTAACTCTGGTCATTGGTCGTTATCCAAGGATAATAGCCGCCGTCAGGATATTTGGAATTCAGAATATAGACGTAAGGATGTTCCACGGCATAACCTGCAAAGACGCTGTTGGACGAAGACGGAGCCGCGATGCTGTTCCTCTCTATAGTATGCCAGGACGAATCATGGTTGAACGAGCCGTCGTCTTTTGTCCTGTAACCCCATACCTGGTTGTCCACATTCTTCGCAGCGCTCTGGCCGTTGACCCTCAGAGCCACGATCGGGGTGTATGTAGGAGTTCCTATGAGCTGGTTTGCGTATTGGCAAGGCCAATAGTTGCAATAGTCCGCAATGGACGGGAACGGATCCTTTCTGCCCCATTGATAATAGTTGCCCACCGCATAGGCTGGTTCATATTCACCTTTTGAGCCGACACCGGAAATCGCCGCTCCGATATTCCTGTCCATGAAGGTTTTACCTCCGGAGATGACAGCCGTCGCATCCGGGTCATAACCATCTGCGGCCCAGATGTTCCAGCTCCAGAGAAGCGTCGCATTGGTGATATTCTTATTCTCATCTACCTCTATGTTGTCGTAGGTAACTCCCTCCTCGGCGAATGCCGCAATCACGACATTGCCCGGAACAAACTCCTTAGGCGTGTCGAAATAGACATAGTCCCTGAAAAACACCAGTGAAGAAAGCAGAATCGGGCAGGCGTCCACCCACTTGTTGTCCTTCTGGACGGTGTTGTACCAGAGGACGAGGACGGATTTCGGAGCAATGTCCGCAGAGCCAGTCACTGCTGAAAGCGCTGCAGGGATATAGCCGTTGCCCTTCACTGTAGCCTTGAACTTGTAGAACTGGTTGGCCTCGGAAACGAGGTAGCAGTTGGATGTGGAAAGTTCACCCAGATCCTTGATCTTGATGGCCACATCACCAGGCACCTCATAATCAGCCACCACATTGATCACCTTGCCTGCCGGGAAGCCTCCTTCCGGAACCTGCTTCTCCATGATCAGTTTCTCCTTGCCGCCGATGACCGCAACCAGCTGCATGGTCTCCCCCGCCAACGCCGGGTTGAAGACCATGTAAATATGAGAAGCCGCCGGCCATGAAGTCGCAAAATCGCAGTCCAGACGCACCTCAGGCGAGGTTGTCGCCCCTGTAAGATCCAGTTTGCCGGTGCTCAGGTCAATGCTGGCGTTCTCGAATGCCACGGCAGCATCCTTGTTGGAGGTGCAGCGGAAAATCAATGCATCCAGCTTCATTCTGGTATCAGTAGTCAGTTCCAGATCCAGTACGGAGAAAGCATGATGGAAAGTAAGGTTCACCGCATCATCGGATTTGGTGACATTCTCTACGGCAGCCCAGATGAAGTCATTTTCAGCAAGGTGCGCTGTAGAGCCGCTTGAGTACTGGGACTGGGATGCAGAAATCCCCACCTTTGCCTTATGCGGGTCCGTGCCTCTGTCGGCATTGAAAGGATAGCAGGCATAGAACGACTGCGGGGTATTGTCCCCTGCCCAGCGGATTCTCTGAGCACGGGACTGATATGAAAATGTCGTTCCGGTACCTTCCTGGTCAGCGAGATATGCGCTGTTGGACTGGAGGGACTTGCCTTCAGCCTCTGTCCAGATTCCGATTTTGTCGGATTTAACCCAAGCGAGTTTCAATGCATTGCCGTCATCGGTATGAGTCACCTTGCTCTGCACTTCCTGCTGCAGGAAATCTGCAGAAAAGGCAGGTCCGTCAGACAGGATGTCCTCATCCATCTGTCCGTTCTTGGAACAGCCGATCAGGGCAGATGCCAGGGCAATCATTGATATATATTTGATATTCATAATTTTACGCATTAACAGTTTACCATTTCCATTTATCCATATCGTCTATCTTTCCGCCTCCAGGGTTAGCCTCTGACGGGTCGTAAAGTGCGGCGTCGATGAGAGGTTTCAGAATCCCTTCCATAACAAGGAATGCCTTCGCATTCGGATGAACGGAATCAAGGTTCAATGTTCCGTCGGCATTCTTGCCGAATACCCAGCAGTACTCGTCAGCCAGACCGTTCTGATCATTTTTCAGAGCGCTGTGGTAATCTGCATAACGATAGCCTCTCTCGGCAGCATAAGCCTTGATGAGTTTGTTGGCCTCGATAACCTTAGATGCGATGTAGTCTCCGTCAAACTCCGCTTTCCAAGCATCCGGTTTCCACCACATGCTCCTTGTCGGACAAATCGAACCGAGTATGACAGGAACTCCCATATCTTCGGCAATCCTGGACATAAGGGCGATGTTGGCAAGAAGATTCTCCTTGCTCACGTGAACCCGGTAGCCATCACCGGACATATTTTCAGCAAGGTCATTCGTACCGCAGGTAATCACCACACATTGAGGATTGTCATCTACGATGTTCGGACCGAAACGGTCAATCATATTGCTTGAGGTCTGTCCATCGATTCCACAGTTAAGGTAGCTGTTCTCGGTGAAAAAGGCCAGACGGCCGCGGTCTTTCCAGGTCCTTGTGATGGAGTCGCCCATAAGTGCTGCCCTGTGACCGGTCTGTTTGCCGTATCCCGGGGCTTTTCCGTCCACATTTTCCTTCACGCAGCGAAGTTGCAGTCCGGCACCGGAGTAGCTGTTGCTCTGAGTGATCTTTGCGCCTGCGCCGTTCGAGCCGACAGATGAGCGGATCGGATAAAGAGAGTTGGCGACACTTGCAGACGCCATCATAACTTCACCTGAAGCCGAAATGACTGAGCCACCAAAACCGGCCTTTCTCTGTCCCGCAAATGGGAAATAGAGGTCATATTCGGAAACATAGACTCCGTGACCGCCCGCAGCGGAACCGGAAGAAGCGAAGAATGTCGCATAGGCATCTGCTGTCGGCACTTTCCAACCTGCCGGACACGGGTCATAGATGGTCTTATCATTGCTGATGTTGTCCGTACTGCCCCAGAGATAGCGCCACTGCTCATTGTCCAGAATAGATTTTGCCTGGAAGTCACCTTCTCCGGAGAACCAACTGTATTGAGGATAGACAGCATCGTTGTTGCCGCCGAACATCCACTTGTGAGGATATTTTACGGACTCGTCCACGGCCTGCTGGAGCGAATAGCCCGAACCGAGTTCAGCATGGAGCATCCTGGCGTTCTTGGCCCTGTCGGAAGAGAAGATCTTGTCCCCATCGACTTTATATTCATCCAGGGTGGTGTAAGCAGGGTTGCCCCAGCCTTCCTGTACCTTCGTAGTCGAACTATATTCTGATGCTGCAGGGAACGGATCCTTACGGCCCCACTGGTAGTAGTTGCCGATGGCTCCGGCTGCCTTCACATTGTCAGAGATGTCCTTTGCAGAAAGTCCGAGCACGGCTCCGAGGTTGCGGTCCATGACCGTGTAGCGGCCAGCCTTCCTGGAAGTCGCATCGGCATCCCAGCCTTCTACGGCCCAGATGTTCCAGCTCCAGATGATTTCGCCGGACTCATTCAACGCAGCGATCACGGCATTGCCGTTCACAAACGTCTTCGGTGTCTTGAAATAGACGAGGCCGTCAACTTCGTCATACATCACGCTTCCGACAGAGACAGGACTTGCATTGACAAATCCGCCCTCGCCTTCAGGGATACTGTACCACAGAAGTTCTGCTGAAGAAGGGGTCAAAGCGGCATCGAATGCGGTGCTGTGCGGTTCCCCGTCGTAGCTCCAGCTGATGCTCTTCGTACTGCCGTTGCCCTTTACCTTCGCATTGAAAGCATAGAGGCAGTCAGCCTTGTTCACGATATAGGTGTTGGCAGTACCGTCCGCGCTCAGGAGCACAGGGTCTGCGGTCATTCCGACATTGTAGGAAACACAGGTTCCCGGCTTGAATCCGCCTTCCGGAACATCAACGACAACTTTCTCAAAGTCAGCACCTTCGAGTTCGCAGTCTATGGTCAATGTCTTGCCGGCATACTGCGGATTCACATTGACAATAAATACAGAGGCCTTACGCCTGAGATATACAGGTGAGGCTGGCTTGACATTGATCACAGAACTTACCGAGTCTATTTCAGAGAGGCTGGAAGTGAACAGGTCATATTTGGCATGTTTGAAGGCAAGTGCCGTTCCGTCTTCGCCTGTGAGCTTGATGGAATTGCAGGCTACAGGCAGATTGGAAGAGACATTGATCTTCACGAAAGAGACCACAGGTGAAAGGGACATTTCGAGAATACCGTTGTCCGGGCGCTCAACTGATTTGACTGAAGATACGAAGATCTGGCTTCTCTTCAGCTGCGTCGTGGTCAGAGGAATCGATACCACCTGATTCTCGGATACCGAAACCGGAATCGAGGTAGCATCCGTCATCTTGGTAGTGAACGGATAATACAGGGACACGTCATATTTCTTGCCGTCTTCCCATTTGAGCTTGTCAGCGTCACGGAGCGGGAAGAAACGGGATGATGCGGTGGATGTATATGCGTCATAATAGGCATTGTCATTCAACGCCGAACCGGTACCGGCTTCGGAAACGAACACTCCGATACGGTCGGAAACCGCTTCCCAGGTGATGACAGCCGACTCAGAAGGCGAGGAGGCCGACACCTTGAATGAAATGTATTCCGAAGAAGTCATCGGCGCATCTTTCTCCGGCTCATTCGCTTCTTCTTTTCCGCAGGCGGTCAGGGCCAATGCGGAAAGAAGCGTCATATATATTATTCTGTTTTTCATCTACTATATTATTGAAGAGTTATCTGATAGAACGAATCTGTTCCAGAATAGTAGTCCTTGGATGAGAACACGCCATGCGTCCACTTGAATTCGCTGACAGTCTGGCCGTCCAGTCCGTCGATGCAGTTGCCCTTGAACGAATATGGCTTGTAAAGCTTCATCACTCCGTCAGGAAGATTTATGGCACAGACATTCTCCACGACCTTCTCGGATTTGTAAACCGGAGCGCCGCTTTCGTCTGTCATCGGGTTGCCGTTCTCGTCAGTGGCCTGGACAGGCATCTCGTAGGACAATGTCCAGATCTTGCTCTTGTAGTATCTCTCGTAATTGTTGAAATCAGGAAGAGATTCCCTAGTAGCAGTTCCGATCACCTTGCCGTTCACGCAGAGGTCGAATGACTTTTTGGTCACGGCCTTTTCGCTGGCATGCACCTTGGCGATATAGCTTTCAGGTGTTTCATCGCCGGAAAGCGGTGTGAGCCGTATTCTGTTGAATGACTTCAGGCCTTTCAGGATGATCTCGTCATAGTTGTCGGAAATCGACATGACGGTGAACTCGAAATCACCGCCCCAGCCGCGATATCCGCCACCGTTCGGGCCTCCAGGGAAGGAGAAGAAATGTATGTAGTCATTGTTGGTGCAGAATTTCAGCATCGGACCGGTACCCAGTTCCACCTTGTATTCTGACTCCGTAACAGGGTCAGCCTGAGGTATGAAGCCGGCTCCCTCGAACCAGACTTTCACTGTATAGTCCGGAGAGAACTGCAGCACGTAAATCCATCCGCCGTAACGGAGGTCCTCATCCGGGAAATACTCCATAACCCATGTTTCGCGGGCTACCAGCGCACTGCGACAGAGCTCGATGCGGTCTTCTGTACGTTGTGCGGCCGTCTCGTCGAAGATTCTGGAACTCTTGTAGCAGGAAGCCAAAGAGAGCAGCATCATCGCTGACAGAATATATGTTATAATTCTTTTCATATCGATTCGGGTTTATTCGTCAAGTGATTCCCAATCCAGGCTGTCCAGCTGAGCGATACGGCGATGATAGATTTCACACCACCTTTCGGAATCCACTCCGTAGGAATCCTTGAGCCATTTCTTAAGCATGTCAAACTTCTTTCTCATAAGTGGACCGCCGACTGGCCCGGCCTTGGCTATCATTGCCTCTCTTTCCTCTTCCGTAAGGGAAATCAGACGTCCGCCGGTCTCTGCCACATCCTCGCTGTAGTGGGAGCGCGCATAGTTGCTGACAAATCCTTTCTGATAAGGGTCATCGGTAAGGGAAGTGTAGCGGTCGCCCACATAGTCGCTGAGGGTGATGTCCTTGAACTCTGCAGGAGAGCCGTGAATACCGTCGAGGATATGGGTAAACTCGTGGAGCATAGTGCCCGCGATTCTTTCCGCATCCTTATGGTATTCGAAGAAGTTCACGCCCAGGATATTGATCTGAAGACCGTTTTCCGCAGATGCAAGGGCTGTGGAACCGCTGCTGCTTATCTCGAAACTGCCTACGAGGAAGAGCACCTTCGGGAAATATGATTTCACGAACAATGCAGGATCCTCGGTCTCGTCTCCGGAAGACATCATCTCCACCATGGCCTCAAGAGTCGTGAACTTGATAAGCTTGGCAATCATGATCGACTCCTTGATGTTAGGAGGTGATACCCAGTAGTTGAAGCTGGTCTCCCTGTCCGGCATACGGTATTCGAAACGGACATTGTAAGGCTCCACATAATTTCTCTGCAGCCATGAATCGAACTCTGTATATCTGTGGTTCTCTTCCTTGAAAATGCTCTCGGAGCTGACTTCATCCTTGGTACAGGATGCCATCACCAGCACAGAGCAGGCTGCCAATATCATTGATATATACTTTTTCATCTTCATTCCTCCTTAAAGATATTTGACGAAAGGATGGTCAGGGCTTTCCGCATTGTTGCGCGGGTTCGGCTCCAGACCGGTTTTTATGGACTCTGAAGGAATCTGGAATGCGCGGCGCAAGTCATTGTAAGGCAATGTGACAGTAGCCTCGAATCCTGAGGTCGTAGCGTCGTCGTATTCGGTGTCATCGAACCTGTCGATGGTGATTCCGTATCTCTTGAGGTCCATCCAGCGGAGTCCCTCCTCCAGAGAATCAATCCTCTTGCAGAACAGCAGGCACTGTGTCATATTTTCCTGAGTACCAGGCTCTACAGTGAATCCATGCGGATGAATCGGCTTCCTGGAAGTAGGCTCTTCCCTTGTATATTCCTTGATGTACAATGATGAAGAAGGGTCGCCGTAAACCTCATCAATCAGCTCGCGTGTCAGATGACGGATTCCGTTGGTTCCGACCTTGTACATTGAACAGCTCCAGGTATCCATATCTGCAGCAGCCTTGTCATATTCCTTGAGCTGGATATAGGCCTCAGCCCTGTTCAGAAGCACTTCATTGGCATCGAGGGCCACCATCGTGCTGCGGACATAACCGGTACCAGCCACCGGATCCACAACCTCCCACGGGGAAGGCCATTTCGGCCAGTACACCTTGTTCGTTATGAGGTCAGCCCAGTAGAACGGAACCATCTGGTAGATATACTGGGTATTGTCCTGCTTGCCGGTATCATAGGCACCGCCCATAGGACGCTTTGCACGGACAGTCTCCATCTTGGCGATCCTGTTGGTGTGCGCATATCTTCCGCCGGTAGCGGACCATGCATTGAACAGACCGCCGTTTGCAGAATAGAGCGGAATGATCAGCAGGTTCACCTTGTTCGTAGGATTGATATAGTTCAATGCCCTGGTATCATAAGCCCAGGCCATCTTGCTGGTTGCAGCCCAGTCACGGAGCATCTCGGAAGGGTTAGTGCCGAGCACCACATTTGCAGCCTCAACTGCCTTCTCCCACTGGTTGCTATAGACATAGAACCTGGTCGCAAGTGCATAGCCTGCCTTCTTGTTGAAATGATATTTCGGAACTGACCATGCCTCGTCGTTCAGAAGAGGAAGTCCTTCCTCGATATCCTTCTGGATCATCTCGTAGTCATGGGCAAGAGTACCACGGCTGTATTTCGGATTCAATGTGGTCTCCGGCTTGTCCATATATGTAACTCCCAGATACTGAGACGCATACTGAGGATGATAAGGGAGACAGTAGATCATTGTCAGACAGAGGTGAGCGTAAGCGCGGCAGAGAAGTGCCTCACCCTTATAAGGGAGCATCTCCTCAGGAGTCCCCTGCTCGGCAATAGCCTGAAGAGCGGCATTCGCGGTGGCAATCATATTGTAATATGCCTGCCAGGTGTTCACGTTGCTCTCGTTGTCCGCTTCCTCTATCGGTTCCCAGTTATAATTCTGTTCAATGAGTCTGGACGTATTCTTGTTTCCTTCGCTATAGAGTTCGCAGTTGTCCGACGCATACTCGAAGAACCTCACGTAAGTTCTTGAAGCATAAGCGGAAACAAGCAGTTTCTGTATCTTTTCAGTCGAATTCAGTTCTGTTCTGTTGTCCGGGAGCTTGTCCAGGAACTTGTCGCAGGAGGTCAATCCCCCGATCAGAGAAAGAACTGCCAATGAATATGTTATAAATTTCTTCATATCCGCATTGATTTAAAATCCTATCTTGCAGGTCAATGTGAACTGCTTCGGCATCGGAACTGCGACACCGCCGGCATTGAGGAACTCAGGGTCCTGTCCTTCCAGCCTCTTGTCGGCATACAGAAGACAGAGATTGGTTCCCTGTATCTTGAATGAAAGGCTCTTCAGTCTGAGCTTTTCAACTGCAGTCTTGGGAAGTTCATAACCCAATGAAACCTCCTTGAGCCTGATGAAATCGCCCTTGGCAATACGCTGGTCAGAGTAGTTGTAGGCATTGTAGGCAATGCTGAGATTGCTGATGCTGTTGTTCTGACGCTTGCTTGCGATTACAGGCACATTGGTAATGTTCTCGTCACCCGGGTTGATGTATCTGTCCATGAACTCTCTCGGCATGGCGGTAAGGTCCGAATAGCTGTTGGAGAAGATAGGGTCCAGCCTTACCACATTTCCGAAGGAGTAAGTCATGAAGACATTCATCGTGAAGCCCTTGAACTTGAACATGTTGCCGAAACTTCCGGTGATTGTCGGGTCAATCGGCCCCTCATACTTGAGGTTGCTGAAATTATTCATTTCCTGGAACTGTATGTTCGTGGAAGTGATTTCCCCGTCCTTGTTCAGGAAAGTCGGGATACCCATCTCGTCAAGTCCCATGAAACGCAGTGAGAACACGGCGCCACGAGGCATTCCCTCCATAGAGTAGCCCGAACCTGTCAGATAACTGATCATCGTCTGGTAAGTCTTGAGCTTGGTCACGGTGTTCTTCATGTGCGAGAATATGAAGTTCGTAGTCCAGGAGAAGTCCTTCTTGACGATATTCTTGGTGGTAAGCGAAAGCTCCACTCCGGAAGACTTCATGGAAGCCACGTTTCCGTATTTATTGGAAACGCCGCCAAGTCCCTGAGTGACAACACTTCCGATAAGGTCGAAGTTGTTTCTCTTGTAAGTGTCGAATGACAGGAGGATGCGGTCGTCAATGAAACCGAGGTCAGCTCCCACATTGAACTCATGCTTCTTCTCGTATGTGAGTTCGGAGTTCTCGATGGAGGACTGGTAGAGCGACGGCTCCTTGATATTGGTGGCAGGACGCCACGGAGTGCTCGGATAGAACAATGCAGTAGAATTGTTCACCCACGCCGGGCCCCTGTCCGCTGTCAATGAATATGATACACGGAAGTTCATGCTGGACAATGCCGGTTTAAGCGCGTCGAACCACTCTTCCTGATCCGCAGACCATTTGCCGGCGACGTTCCATGTAGGCAGCCAGCGTGCGCTTCTTGCCCTTCCTAGCCTGTTGGAACCCTCGTAACGGAATGTTCCGTTGATGGTGTATCTGTAATTGTATGAGTATGAAGCAGTAGCGGCAAAAGCGACATTACGCTCGTGCGTATTGTTCAGACTGTAGTAATATGAATTCTGCTCAAGCTGTTTCTTGAACAGGTCCAGGATATAGAACGGAGTCTCACCGGCCTCATACTGAAGTCCCCATCCGTCGAAAGAGCTTGCGTGCCTGTCCAGCGAATTGACTTCCACCGCAGCGAAAGCATTGATGATATGCTTGTCGGCAATGGCGGTATTGTATGTTCCTGACGCTCTGAAATCCACGCTGAGCGCTGAGTAGTCATTCTTTTTCAGGATACCTCCCTGAGGCAGGACCGTGTACTTGTCCCCTGTCGGATTGTCCGGGTCCTTGTACAGGTAAGGGTTCGCGTTCATGATGATCTTGGTGGCAGCAGAACGGTAAGCCTCGGCCTGGTTGGAATTGTCCCTGATATTGTGCTCAGTCATTGACAGCTGATATCTTACGGAACCGAGAGCGGACAGTTCGAGACCTTTTATCGGCTTCGCCTTAATCTCCGCCTGAAACTTCGTGTCGAGCACAGACAGGTCAATGTAGTTGTTCTCCAGCTCGTGCTTGATATTGAACGGAGCATAATTCCTGGTGTAGAACTCGTCCGGATCCAGTGTCCTCGAAGTACGGAGTGCGTAAGAATACGGGTTGATGTCGAAATCACGCTTCACCGAGCCCTCAACGAGGTTTGTGGAAGACGACAGCGAACCAGGTGCCCTCTGCTGTCTGTATGAGGCGTTTCCGATGATGTTCAGGGTGATGTAATCCTTGAATATCTTCTGGGAAGTGTTGAAAAGCGCGGTATATCTGTTCACCTTGCTCTGGATCGACCAGCCCGGATCGACGAGCGCACCGAGAGAAGCATAGTAGCTGCCTTTCTCTGAACCGGAAGTGATGCTGACAGAGTGGCTGTGCTGCACTGTCGGACGGAAAAGTTCGCTGAACCAGTCGGTGTTGCGCATTTCGGCCTTGCGGAGATATGCCTTTCTTCCTGCTTCAGTATTCTCAACAAGATATTTTCCGGTCGTGGAATCGTATGTGTTCATCAACTGGGACATCTTGCTGTAAACACCGCCCTGCGAATTATATACGCTGCTGGTGAAGTTGAGCCATCCCTTCTGGTACATTTCCTCATAGACCGACATCTGCTCCTGTGAGTTCATGATGTTGAACTCGGAATATGAAGGGACAAGACGCATGGTATATTCACCGTTGTAGTTCACGCGGGTCACGCCAGGAGTTCCTTTCTTGGTGGTCACGACAATGACACCCGCCATTGCCCTTGCTCCGTAGATGGAAGTCGCGGAACCGTCCTTGAGGATCTGGAACGACTCGATGTCGTCAGAGTTCAAGCCTGCTATCGCGGAACTGATCAATGTCGTGGCATCTCCGGATGACAGGGAATTGGCATCCACATTGACCACATCCTCCATTATGACGCCATCGACCACCCACAGAGGCTTGGAATCTCCGAAAATGGAGGTGGCACCCCTGACTCTGATCTTAGGCGCAGTACCGAAGGTTCCGGATACGTTCTGCACCGACACGCCGGCTGATTTTCCTTCGAGCGAACGGCTGATTTCACCCACACCGCTGATATTTACATCCACGGCTGAAAGCTGGTCGGTCGCTCCTGTAAAGAGACGTTTGTCAGTGGTGGTCATACCGGTAACCACTGCCTCAGAAAGCATTTCCGTGCTTGTGGAGAGCACGAAGTCCACTTTTTCTGCAGCAGATTTGGTGACATTGGTATAACCCAGACAGGAAGCCTCGAGCTTGGCTCCTGCAGGCACTTTTGTCAATGTATAATTACCGTCAAGGTCCGTGACTGCAGCATTTCCTGTGCCCGCCACTGCCACGACGACACCTATGAGAGGCTCGCCGGCATCGTCCTTGACTGTACCGCTGACTGTCAATGTCTGCTGCGCGAAAACTGAAAACGTGCAGGCAAACGACAGCAGCAATGCTATAATCAATCTTTTCATAAGCTGTTACTATTCTGTGTATTCCTTAGTAAGCACAAGCTGCTGATATGCTACAATACGTGTAGTGAATGCAAAGAATCTGTCACGACTCCACCAGATGTTCAACTGCTGAGGGATATCGTTGCTGTTCAGTTTGGCATTCTCGAATGAAAGAGTGACTGTGTGGTTCACATCATCGAATACAGGTTCGGCATCCCAAGCGGCACGACCCTCTGTAGAGAAGATGTAGAATCCTGACGGATTGGACGAAGTCGGTCCGTTGAAATGCACTGAGTAGTACTTGTTTGCAGCCTCATCTATGCCGAAGCCCTGGATGCCGATTCTTACTTTACCATCCACCAGCTGGGCTGAGAAAGGATAATTCACGAGCTCGCCTTTCTGAACCGTAACCGAGAATGACTCGTACATCTTTTCTGTCGCGAACACGAAATCGCTCTTGTCTCCGCACTCATCAGCGTTCTTTGCCACTTTCCAAGTGCCCAAGAGATAATACCAGTCCGGTTTCTTAGGGAGTGTCAATGTTACATAAACAGGTTCAATGCTGTTGTCCGCAGGGGTGATGACTGCTCTGCCGGAGAACGCTCTGCGGCTCTGAGCCTTGCTTACAATGAATGTCACATCGCTTGCGGACTTCTCGAATGAGAAGACGCCATCCGGATTCTCAGGGATTTCCACGCTGAAATCAGATGTGCACTTTACAAGTGTCTGCAATTTCTGGTCGGAATCAGAGAACTCCAGGCTTGATTCACTTATGATGATTCCCTTGAACGGAGACTGTTTCACTGAAAAGCTGACGGAATTGCTGCCTTCAGCATTGATGGTAACATCCGCAGTGCGCTCTGTATCACCAGTATATGAGAACACATTGAACAGAACAGAAGAACCGGCAACGCTTACGCGAAGCCACTCAGGTGCTGAAGACTCGGCCTTCAGTTCGAGGCCTCCTGCTTCAACTACAGCAGTTCCGAATCCTCCTGCAGCGTCGAACGACGTAGCGGAAACACTCTTCAATTCAATCTCAGGGACTGAATTGTCTTTGCCGCATGACAGGCCGCAGAAAAGCGCGGCTGCCAGAGCGATGACTGATATAAATTTTCTCATCATATTGAATAATTATTTTACATATTCTATTGCGACCTGTGAGTCCCCGTTCAGTTTTGTTCCTGCCAATTCGATATGGACATAGATGAACTGATAGGTCCTGTCGCGTTTGTATTCCAACGGGATCTCCACTACCGGATTGTCCTTGCCGATTTCTACATTGATCTCCTTCTTGACGGAACGTACCCAGCCGGCAGCATTGACCTGAACACGCTTGAGGGTGACATTGTCCTCACCTCTCTTCCATCTGAATCTCAGGGCCTTGACCGGAATGTAATCCTCAGGCTCCATCATGCGGATGATCAATGTGCTGCTGTCTCTCATCTCGAATGATGTCCAGCCTGAAAGGCCCTGGCCTTCAGCCGGTTCGATGTCTTTCGCAACATTGACAAGCTCCTGTGATTCCTTCACGAGGTCCTTTACCGGAACGAAATCGGAGAGTTTCTTCTCCTCAGTGAAATTACCCTCCCAAGCGGCGAAGTCAAATGGTTTGTCCGCTTTTTTGGCATCGAAGAAATGCTGCCATCTCGGGATATAGTAGTCGCGGATAAGACCTGACCAGATCTTGCATGCATAGTCATTGAGACCGGCGTCAGGATAACTGATACCCCATGTGGTCACGATTCTGCGGCAGTCCTTTTCATATTTGTCGCTCTCCTGCTGACTGTCACCCCATCCGCGGGCAAAGTCTATCCATCTCTGCATACGGGTTACAGGGTTCTTGTCCAGAAGTCTGTCTGCGCGAAGCATCAGGTCCTTGAAACGGACCTCCATAGCGGCAGCCTTGTCATTGTCTCCGGCAAGATAAGCCTCATTGATCTGGTTTACGAGCAGGTCTGCCTTACCGAACGCATAGAAGCCGGCCCACAAGGCGAGGTCGGTGAGATATGCTTCATTGTCACCGAGTTCCGAAGCAGCCGCGATATAGGCTTCAAGCGCCTCGAAGTGAGCCTTGGAAACCACGTAACGACCTCCGAGACCGTAGAACGGCTGTCTCTGAACTACGTACTGTGCACGGCTTGAGCACATTCCGTAAGAGCTTTCGAGCATCTTGTTCCAGAATGTCATCATAGTCTCAGGACATTTTCCGTATCTGTTGATGGTATAATTCCTCAGCCATTCGTGGATATCCTTGTGGGAAGTGCTCCACCACGCATCGGAAAGGATTTCGTAGATCACTTCGTTGCTCTCCACGCCTTCAGGAGCGGTGCCTGCGCCGACAAGATTGCCCATATTTGCGGAGCTGAGGGCATTCAGATGGCCGTTAAGGTAGAAGTCCAATGCGCCTGCAGGGGCAGTACGTCCGCCGAAGTTAGGCACTGTACTGTAGATCCACGGTTTTCCGTAAATGCCTTTCGCATAGTTCCAGGTATATTCATTCTCCCAGATTCCATAGTTGAAGTCCACGCTCAGGTCCAGAAGAAGCATCTTGTCATCAGGTACCTTGGAGAACAATGCCTCGATGCTCTCCGGGTCCCAGATATGTCTCTGGTAGCCGAACATCCAGCCCTGGAGCACCCAAACAGCGTCCGGATTTGCAGCGGCAATGGACTGATACAGAGACTTTCCATAGTTGGATATCTGAGCATAGCGTTCCTTGGTGCCACGCTCGGCGAACGGGACCTTCATTTCATTGAAACTGTCGGCGAGGTAGTATTTGCCTTTTCCGAATTCCTTTTCCCATTCCTGGATATATGTCTTCGCGATCAGCTGGAACAGATCCGTCTCAGGAGAAATGAAATTGGACACATAGTACGGGCCGTCATCCCAACCGGTGAGGATGAGGTTCGCGTCAGGATACACGCGCTTGATCGCTTCAGGCACAAAGCCTGCGAAAGCATTGTAAATCGGTGTCATACCGAGTTCACTCATCCTGTCTATCATCTTGTGTTCCAGGGCGATGGTCTTGTCATACCAGCTCTGTGAGAGATGCCCGTCGAGTTCTGACATATTGCCCATTCTGAACCACGGCAGATAAGCCGGGCCTGTCACGAACTTGCCGATTTCCTCATCAGTCAGACCGAGCTTCTTCCACACGCGGGCGAAAATCGCTTCGCTACCGATAGGCGAAAGCGGCATGTTCACGCCGTGGAGAGCCATCCTGTCGAGCTCCTTCTCCCAGTCTTCCCATTTCCAGTAAGGCATGGTGTAGCCGAGAGTGCAGACATTCATGTATTGTCTCAGCACGAAAGGAGTGGTGACAAGTTTAAGAGGCTGGTCTGCAAGCTTTTCAGGAAGGTCAATGTTATTGACAGTCCAAGTGGAGAGACCGTAATGGTTGGATGTCACATAATCATAGAAACCACGGCAGACTGCCACAGCAGAGCTTCCCTTCACGATAAGTTTGCTCTTCTTCACCTCTGTAGAGAAATATTCGCTTCCCTCCATAGGACCCGTAACTACGAGTTTCACATTGGAAGGTTTCCTTCCGAGAGTTCTCGTGATAACTCCAGTGGCCGCTTTCTCAGCTGCTTTGAAGTCTTCTTTCTGAGACGCAGAAGCGGAGACGCATAAAAATACCGCTCCGATTACGCTCATAAATTTCAATTTGTTGATTATCATATACTTATAGTTTTATTTCTTGATTTCTCTTATCTCCATCGCATATCCGCCGCCTGCAGCACACTTCTGGACGAGCTTCGACTTGTGGTCAATCTTCATCTTGCGGATAGTGTAAGACTGTGGGTTTGTCTTGTAGTCCGCATCCGGCGCATCGGCATAGAGCGTGGCCTCATATTTCTTGCCCGGCTCCAGGAAGTCGAACGATATCTTGGAAACGTGGCCTTCAGCACCTGCTGTGGAGCCGACAAACCAGTCTCCTGAATCCTTTACCCTGCGTGCCGTGGTGACATATTCGAAAGGCTCGGCCTCCAGGTATCTGGCCTCACTCCATTCCATCGCCACATTCTTTATGAACTGGAACGCATCCGGGAACCTTTCGTAATTTTCCGGAAGGTCGGCAGCCATCTGCAACGGGGAATACATCGTCACGTAGAGGGCCAGCTGATTTGCAATAGTGGCATTGACGTGAGACTTGTTGCCCGGACTGAACTTGCTGATATTCATCTCGAAGATGCCTGGAGTGTAGTCCATCGGACCGCCCAACAGCCTGGTAAACGGCAATATGCAGACATGTCCCGGCTTGGAACCGCCGAATGCCTGATACTCGGTTCCTCTGGCAGACTCGTTTCCGATAAGATTAGGCCAGGTCCTGCACAGTCCAGTCGGACGCACCGCTTCATGGGCATTGACCATTATCTTATATTTGGCGGCCTGGGTGACGGCATACAGATAATGGTTTACCATCCACTGGCTGTAATGCTGTTCCCCGCGAGGAAGCATATTTCCGACATAACCGGATTTGACGGCATTGTAGCCGTTGTTTTTCATAAATGCATATGCGGTGTCGAGATGCCTTTCGTAGTTTCTTACGGAAGCGGAAGTCTCGTGATGCATGATCATTTCCACACCTTTGGACTTGGCATAGTCACGGATTTCCTCAAGATTGAAATCAGGATAAGGAGTCACGAAATCGAAGACATAGTCCTTAAGATGGCCGAACCAGTCCTCCCAGCCCACGTTCCAGCCCTCGACAAGCACCGCATCGAAGCCGTTTTCAGAAGCGAAGTCAATGTATTTCTTCACGTTCTCAGTGGTGGCTCCGTGATGACCGTGAGGCTTGACTTTCGTATAATCGGTCACGCCGAGCTGAACGGAAGGCAGATCCCAGGTATAGGACCACTGTGACTTTCCGGTAATCATCTCCCACCACACACCAACATATTTTATAGGTCTGATCCAGGAAGTGTCCTCGATCTTGCAAGGTTCATTGAGATTCAGCGTCATACGGGAAGCGAGAATGTCGCGTGCGTCGTCACTGACAATGATTGTGCGCCAAGGAGTGTTCAGAGGCGCCTGAAGATAGCCCTTGGCACCAGTCGCATCAGGATTGAGGAATGATTCGAAGACGAAATTCTTGTCATCGAGGTTCAGATGCATGCAGGCATAGTCCACAAGAGCAGCCTCGTGGATATTCACGTAGAGACCCTGGTCTGTCTTGAGCTGAAGCGATGTCTGAA
>ULTU01092206.1_pt1 | contig 17595 bp, 17 predicted proteins | sample 1957861 | NCBI WGS metagenome assembly ULTU01 (sample SAMEA4835742, study PRJEB28245) | human gut metagenome | biome: gut microbiome; material: fecal sample | place: Denmark | collected 2008
CCCTTCTTCCATACCAGTTCAGCCATTTTATATCAGAATTTTATAGAAAAATAATAATGAATTTGAATTCACTATTGACATTTTTTAGAAACGGGTGTATTATACCTAATAGTGAATTAAAGTTCATTTTTAAAAAGAGGTGTTATTTTTGCAAAAGTTGAAGGAAGATATTAAACAAAAGATTATGGAAGTGGGTACATTAAAATTTAAAAAAGAAGGATACGACAACACTTCTATGAAAGATATAGCAAGTGCGGCAGGAATAAGTACAGGAAATATTTATAGATATTTTTTGACGAAGAAGCATTTGTTGAATGAGATTTTAAAAGAATTGGAAATTGAGATTGAAGATTTTTTTAGTAAGATTCCTTCTAATTATGAAGAGATTAAATCGCATGAGATCTTTGATTTGATGATTGATATGACTTTGAATATTGCTGAAACGAAAGGTGATACTTTGAAGGTGATGTTTAAATGTGAAAATGAAAATCAGTTTGTAGAGTTTAAGTCAAAGGTTTTGGAGATGTTTATTAGCAAGATGTTTGAAATAGCAAAAAGTATAAAGAAGGAAAATATTGATATGACACTTTGTGAAGCTATGGCAAGGGCTCAGTTTGAAGGGTTTATATTTATTGTAAAGTCTAATATAGATGATACTCAAAAACTAAAGAAAAATTTAATGATATATGAAAAACTAATGATAGAAAATTTGGGAGAAAGAGTTTTGGAAGTGGTTAAAAAATGATAGAGAAATTATCTAGATTTGTTGTAAAGAATAGAAATAAGATAGGTGTATGCTTTATAGTTGCAATAATAGTTAGTCTACTACTTATACCTATGGTAAGGATTAATTATGATTTATCTGAGTATGTGCCTGATAGTGAACGTGCAAAGCGAGGCTTAAATATAGTTGATGAAGAGTTTGGTATGCAGTGCTTTGCAAGGGTAATGGTAAATAACGTAAGTTTGGTAGAAGCGAAGGAATATAAAGATAAGATAGAAAAAATTGATGGTGTCGATATGGTCTTATGGCTTGATGATGAGGTAGATATTTATAGACCTATTGAATTTATTTCGGAAGATGTACTTGCTGATTATTATAAAGATGGAAGTGCACTTTTTGAAGTAATGTTTGATGAAGATGAATATTCGTCTAAAACTAATAAGGCTGTTGAAGAAATAAAAAATATATTACCAGAGGACAGTAATTTGATAGGTTCTGCTGTTGATACAAAATCTGCACAAGATACAGTACAATCTGAGGTAAGTAAGGTAATGGTTATATTAGTTCCAGTAGTAATTATAATTCTGATATTAACTACTGATTCTTATATTTCACCACTTTTGTTTATGGCGGTTATTGGAACGTCTATATTTCTTAATATGGGTACGAATGTGTTTTTAAAACACGTTTCGTTTTTAACATATAGTATTGTTGCAGCATTGCAACTAGCTGTTTCGATGGATTACTCAGTTTTCTTGTTACATGAATTTGAAACGGAAGATAAAAGTAATTTGGAAGAAGCGATGGTTAGGACACTAACAAAATCTTGCGTATCTATATTATCTAGTGCGACAACGACTATAGCAGGATTTTTAGCATTGGTATTTATGGGATTTACGATAGGCAAAGACATGGGACTTGTTTTTGCAAAGGGAATAGTATTTAGTTTGCTTTCAGTAATATTCTTCATGCCTTGTTTGATACTTAAGTTTTATCCTTATATAGAAAAAACTCGTCATAAATCTTTTATGCCTAACTTTAATAAATTTGCAAAATTAATGACAAGAATATCTTATTTGTTGATTGCTGTAGTTTTAATTATTGCAATCCCATCTTATATAGCTCAAAAACAAAATGTGTTTTTGTATGGTTCTTCATCTTTTGGTGGTGGCGAAGGTACAAAGGTTTATGAGGATGAAAAGAAGATTGTTGAAAAGTTTGGTAGAAGTAACCCAATGATAATATTAGTTCCCACAGGAGATTATATTTCTGAAAAAGAGATGGTTTCTGAAATAGAAGATTTGGATGTTGTAAGAAAAGTTCAATCTCTTGCAAATTTGGTAGGAGAGGGAATTCCAGATAGTTTTGTTCCAGTAGATAACTATCAAAAATTTAGAACGGAAAATTATTCGAGAGTTTTAATATATTTAAGAACTTCGTCAGAGAGTGATTTAGCTTTTGAAAGTGTAGAAAAGATAGAAAATATAACCCAAAAATATTATGGTGATAATTATGAAATAACAGGTGTTATTCCAATAACAATGAATATTAAGGAAGTAGTAAATGCCGACTATAATATAGTAAATCTTTTATCGATAGGACTTGTTATGATTATATTATTGCTTACATTTAAATCTATTGCACTTCCTATACTTTTAACACTTGTAATTGAATGTGGAATATTTATAAACATGGCAATTCCATATTACGTTGGCGATTCGATGATGTTTTTAGGTTACTTAATAGTAAGTTCAATTCAGCTTGGTGCAACTATTGACTATGCTATTTTATATACGAATAATTATTTGACATTTAGAAAGACAAAGGCTAAGAGAACGGCATCGCAAATGGCTGTTGATAAAAGTTTGCCATCTATTATAACTTCTGGTGGAATACTAGTATGTGCGGCTTACTTGATAAAGTGGTGTTCTACTATTAATGCTGTTTCAGAGATTGGTAATTTGATTGGTCGTGGAGCTTTACTAAGTATGTTTTTGGTAATCTTTTTCTTACCACATGTACTTGTTTTGTTTGATAAAATTATTGAAGTTACAAATTTTGAAAATATTAAAAAGAGAATGGAAGCAAGAAAAAATAAAAGAAAGGAAGTAAAGTAAGATGAAAAGATGTGTTGCGAGTTTACTTGTTATAATGATTTTAGCTAGCAACTTTTGCTATGCAATGCCTCTACTAAAGAAAAAAGAAACGGTGTATGTAAATTTACAAGGTTATGGCGACGTTTCAGAGATTAATATATATAATAAATGTGTTACTAATGGTGAAAGTGAGATAAGGGATTATACAAATTATAGTAAGGTAACTAACCTTACAAATAGAAATAATGCAGTATTGGAAAGTGGCGAAATTATCTTTAATGTAAGTGGCGAAAGTAATTTTTCTTATACAGGAAAAGTATCTGGTGAATATTATGATTTGCTTCCTTGGAACTTTGAAATTACATATAAACTAAATGGAGTGGAAACGAAAATGGAAGACTTACTTGGTAAAAGTGGTCTTGTTGAAATTGATGTTAATGTAACTTCAAATGAAAATACAAATCCGTATTATAGAAATAATTACATATTGGAAGTAACAGCAAGTTATGATATGTCAGATTATTTAAGTGTTGAATCTGACGAAGCAATGATAACAGATACAGGCAATACAAAAACTTTAATGTTTATCGTTTTACCTGGTCAATCTACAGATTTTAATATAAAATTAGGTAGTGATGATTTCTCTATGGATGGTATAACGATGGCTGCTGTTCCGCTTACAGGAGAGATATTAAATCAAATTTCAGATTTGGTAGATGAAAAAAATGATATAAAAGATTCTATGGATTCAATAGATAAGAGTACTGATATTATTTTGGATTCTTTAAGTGGAATGAATGCAGGACTAAAAGGAATCTCAAGTGGTGTTACAGAAATTAAAAACGGCACAAAAGATTTACATGGTTTATCTTCTTTAAGAGATGAAGATATTGCAAAATTAAAAGAAATATTAGAAGAAACACTTCCTCTTATTCAAAACGTACAAACTGACTTAGATAATTTAAATACAAAATATAATACATTTATAGAAATGTATGAAGAATTAGATAGTGAAGTTAAAAATTTACAAAAAAATGTTGAAAATGTTAACAAAGAATTAGCCGAAATAGAAAGAATGATGAAAAATTTACCAAACGATATTACAGATATAAAAGATTTAATAAATTCTACTGCCAAATTAATTGGTAATGCTGGTTCTTTGATAGACGGTTTAGATGATAAAGAAACTGCAAAGCTTGCTAAAGAGAATTTAGAAAATATTGGAGAACAAGCAAAATCTTTAGGAGCTATGGCTGCTGAGGTAGAAGATCCCACATTAGCACAAAATTTGATTTCATCAGCAAAAGCTTTAGGAACGAGTGCTAAAAATTTGGAAAACATTTTAAATAAAATTTCGTTAAGCCAAGTTTCTGGAAAAGCTACAATTAGTAAAAACTTAACAGAAGTAAAAAATAATTTATATGAAGTTGCAGATATTTTAGATAAGGAAGATGCAAAAACAATTAGAGATTTTGTAACGGATTTAAAAGATACATCTGAAACACTAGAGAAAATGCTTGAAACAGTAAGTTCTTATAATGATAGAGTTTTAGAAAACAAAGAAGATATAACATTAGCAATAACAAACTTGAAACAGTTAGTAGACGAACTATCAAAAATGAATACTTTAAGTGTTAGTATGATTAATAATGTTCAAAATATGTTAAAAATAGTTAGTACAAGTATATATAACGGTGCAGATAAAACATCAGATGCGATACTTTCATTAAATAATCAATTATTAAATATAACTAAACAGTCAAACCAATTTAAGTCTTCTAAAAAAGAGATTAAAAATGTTATTGATAATAAATGGGATAAAATAGAAGATGAAACGACTTTATTTAATGTTGATAAAGATGCAAAAGTTATTTCTTTTGGGAATGAAAAAAATGAAAATGTTGAAAGTGTTCAATTTATTTTTAAGACACCAGATATCAAAAAGGTAAAAGAAGCAGAGAAGGATTTGGAAGCAGAGAAAGAAAATCTTACTTTTTGGGATAGGCTTCTTGTTGTTTTGAAAAAGATGTTTGGATGGATTGTGAATATATTTTAATTTAGTTTTTATAACTAAATTTTGATATATAAATTTTTTAAGGAGGAGATTTAGTATGAATGAAAATGAAATTGGAGCAGTTTTAAAGAAGTATTTGAAGAAAGATGCGTGGGAGTCAATTTTAGCAGCAGTAGTATTTTTGCTAATAGGTATTTTGGTTGTAAATAATCCTGAGGCTGTCATTTTGACAATTTCTTACGTACTTGGTGGAATTTTTGCTTTGGTTGGTATTTTAAAGATTGTTAGTTATTTTGTTGAAAAAGGAAATGAAGATTTCTTTAATTATGATTTGGTTTTTGGTCTTATTGCTTTGATTGTTGGAACTATTTTTATAACTCAAGCTTCTTTGCTTAATACCTTGTTTAGAGTAATGATTGCTATTTGGCTTATTTATAGTGGACTAATTAGAGGCACAACAGCTTTGAAACTAAAGAAGTTTGATGTAAATGCTTGGTGGGTTGTGTTGATTTCTGCTATTCTTATGGTTATTACTGGTATTTATGTTATATCTTATTCTGGCATAGTTGTCGCAAGTCTTGGAATATTAATGATTGCTTATGCAGTGATTGACTTAATAAATGGAATCATATTTATTGTTGATATAAATAAGTGCATTAAATAAAAACAGTAAACTTTATAAAGAGGAATTTCCTAAAAAACAAGAGAACGATGTTTGTATTAATGGCAAAAACTTTACAATTATGTAAAATTGTGCTATAATAAATATAGAACTTGACTTTATGTCAATACGCTACAACAACGCATTTTTTAGGAGGAAAGAGTATGTCTGAATCTAACAACAAGGTCCCTTCCAATGTTTGCACGAAGGTTGCAGAAACTAAAATCAGGTGGCAAGATGGTCACAAGATTGTGTATACCGATAATCCTAGTGTAGAATATATGCAATTGAGTGATATAGTTCCTGATTTTATAGTGCAAGTGGAGTCTTTTGCCGACACGATAACTTATGGTATCCCTCCTATTGAGGCAATAGCTGAGGTAGTTGCGGGATGTTTTCATAAGGAATCTAACTTCAAAGAGGAGATGGAGAAGCTTTATGGAATAGACGAGCTAAGGATGCACCATATCAAATTCACATACGATGAAGTTGATATATTAGTGGATGAGAATATGACACCGGAAAATATTTGTGATTTCTACATAAAAAGAAAAGCAGATATGAAAAAGGTGTCTGAGTTCTGGAATGTGACGAAAAGATTGGTCAAGAGTGAAAAGCAACTTCTTTGGAAACTTTGGAAAGTTGCTAAGAATAGTAACGAAAGTGAATTCAAAGATGAAGAATTGCGAGAGGTTTTGCTTGGCACTATTGAGGAAGAGGAAATGGAAGAAGCGGAGGAACTGGGGGAGTTTTGGAATATTTTGAAAAAACTCTTCTACTACAAAAATGAAGGACTGCTTGTTTGGGAAATCTTGCGGATAGCTAAGAGTTCGTCCGAAAATCAGCTTCCTTGGGATTCTTTTCATACCCTTATCCGAAAGCTGTGATTTATTGTAGCAAGTGAATGTGACATTTGTGTCAGATTTGCTGATGACAATCAAACAGCTTAGTAGTTCGTTTGAAAAAATAATGATGTGTGCGATAATCGAAAGATTTTTGCACACATCATTATTTTTATGCCAAAAGAATTTTTATTTGTACCACTTTATATCCGTAACGTAGACTACCTCGCAGGCACCGTTGCCTTCGTCGTCTCTGGAGATGCTCGTGGTTAGGTAGGAGTTGCCCCAGTAAGCATTTATTAGGTAGCCACTTATTTTTATGTAGTCGTTTTTCTTTATTTGTTTGATTAGTGAGGTTATAGTTTCGTCGTTGGATATTAGGTGATTATTGCTACATAGTTTTTTTATTGGGGAGCCTAGTTTCTTTTCCCAGTCCCCTCGGCGGTAGGTGTATTTTAAAAATCTTGCTCCGTTCATGGAGAATTTTATATTCTTTAGTATGTCGTCTTGTACTAGATTTCCCCAAACTATTCCAACGTCTTTTTTGGCGATTGTGTTGTAGGTTTCGTCTCCATAGTAGTAGTCTTTGTATTCATAGGTTTGTACAACTCTTCCGCTGACTTCGTATGAGTATAGTTTTTCTATTGTTATTTCTTTTCCACCTATTATGATTTGTTCTTTTTCGCCTGATGTTTCTTTTTGAATAGGGGCTTCGAAGAAGTTTTTGTTTTCAGTATATATTGTGTTTTCTTTTTTTAGTTTTTGGTTGTTCATACTGCTTATTAAGATGATGACTAATAGTATGATTATAACTATGAGAATTTTTTTCATGTTTTTAACTCCTTAGTATTTTTTAATATGGGTTTTGTAAAGATAAATTCTTTTTAGAGTATTATAACATATTTTAATTTTTACTTGACAATTATTTTTTTTATATATAAAATAAAAATGAAAAATAGGAATTAGTACTATTTTTGAAAGAAGGAACATATGAAAAATTATTCAAAACAAAGAGATGATTTGTTAAGCATCTTAAAAAATTCTAAAACACATCCGACAGCAGAAGAATTATATGAAAAAGTTAAGTTAAAGATACCAAATGTTAGTAAAGGTACAGTTTATAGAAACTTAAAAGATTTAGCGGATGAAGATTATATTATCAAAATTTCTATGTCAGACGGGCCTGACAGATATGATTATATTCATAAAAAACATAATCATATAATTTGCAAACATTGTGGAGAACTTAAAGATTTTGAATATGATTTTGACTCACAAGAAGCTAGGTCATCTGTCCTTAAGCAGACAGGAATGGAAACTTTTTTAGAAGGTGTTGTTGTGTATGGAATTTGTGAAAAATGTAAGAAAAATCAAAAAAATTAGGAGGTTTTAAATTATGGAATTAAAAGGTTCAAAAACAGAAAAAAATTTAATGGAGGCTTTTGCAGGGGAATCTCAGGCTAGAAATAAATACACTTATTATGCTAGTAAAGCTAAAAAAGAGGGATATGAGCAAATAGCAGAGTTATTTTTAGAAACGGCTGATAACGAAAAGGAACATGCTAAGCTTTGGTTTAAGCTTTTACATGATAATGATGTCCCATCAACGATAGAAAACTTAAAGGATGCTGCTTCTGGTGAAAATTTTGAGTGGACTAATATGTACGAAAGAATGGCAAAAGAGGCAAGAGAAGAAGGATTTGATAGAATTGCATTTTTATTTGATGGTGTTGCTAAAATTGAAAAAGAGCATGAAGCAAGATATTTAAAATTACTAGAAAATGTTGAAAACGGTTTAGTATTTAGCAAAGACGGAGAAAAAATTTGGAAATGTAGAAATTGTGGTCATATAGTTATAGGAAAAGTTGCACCAGAAGTATGTCCAGTTTGTGCACATCCAAAAGCATACTTCGAAATAAAAGCAGAAAATTATTAATTAAAGGAGTGTGAAAGAATGAAAAACACTAGGTTTTATATATGTGAAACTTGTGGAAACGTGATAGGATTTATAGATGGAAATCCAGAAAGACTTTCTTGCTGTGGTAAGCCGATGCAACTATTAGTAGCAAATGCAGTAGACGCCTCAAAAGAAAAACACTTGCCTTATCTAATAGATGAAGGAGATGAGGTAATCGTAAAAATAGGAGAAGTGGAACATCCGATGGAAAAAGAGCATTACATTTCTTGGGTTGCACAAGTTAGCGAAAACGAGACTACAAGAATAAGATTACATCCAGGAGAAAAACCAGAAGTAAAGTTTAAAAAAACTAAAAATGCTACGATTTATGCTTATTGCAATAAACATGGGTTATGGGGACTTGAAATCAAATAACGAAAATACAACAAAAAATTAAACGAAAAAAGAAAGATTTTTGATAATGCCATTGCTTTAAGTTTAAGGGTATGGTATAAAAATGACTATAAACATAAAAAATAATTAAAAAAAGGCGAGAAAATGATTTTGAAAAAAATCACAAAAAGTATAATACAGTAACAACAATTGAAAACGTTGCTGTAACATTAGCAATCTCAATCAGATGTGCAAATTTGGGACGGAGAGAGAACGATAACTTTTGTTGTTTTTTCTCTGTCCTTTGATTTATGAATAAAGGAGAGTGAAAGAATGGAATTTTTATTCACGTTTTTAGAAGGAATTGCAAGTTTTATTTCTCCATGTGTTTTGCCAATGTTACCAATATACATTTCTTATTTTGCCGGAAAAGAAGATTCAAAAACAAGCAGGGCATTACTCAATTCTATTGGATTCGTGATTGGCAATACAATTATATTTATTTTATTTGCTATTATTGCAAGTTATGCGGGGGCACTAGCTTTAGGGATACAAAAATATATTAAGATTTTATTTGGAGTTGTAATTATTATACTTGGGCTAAACTATATGGGAATACTTAAAATAAAATTTTTAAATAAAGAAATTAGAATAAAAAAGAAAATTGATGATTTTACATTTTTAAAAACAATATTATTTGGAATGATGTTTTCAATAAGTTGGACACCATGTATAGGCTCTTTTTTAGGGTCAGCATTACTTTTAATTGCGAACAAGCAAAATATTCTACAAGGCATTTTATTGATGCTGGTATATTCTATAGGGTTTGGGATACCATTTATAATTTCGGCAGTCTTGATTGAAAAATTAAAAAACTTTTATAATCTCATAAAGAAAAATTATAAAACAATCAAAATAATTTCGGGAGTTATTTTGATTGTAATGGGTGTATACGTAATATTTATTTAAAAGGGAGATGAAAAAACATGAATAAAAAATTTTGGGGAATAATTACGATTTGTTTAATAGTAGTGTTACTACTAAGTTCGAAAACAATATTTAAAAAAGAAGAAAAACAGCAAGGAGAACAAAGTGGATTTGTACAAGAAATCGTATCAAGTGAATTTGAAAACGAAGTATTAAATAGCGACAAAAAGGTTTTGGTAGATTTTTATGCAACATGGTGTGGTCCTTGTAAAATAATTTCTCCAATAATTGAAGAAGTTGCTAAAGAAAACCCAGAAGTAAAATTTGTAAAAGTAGATATTGATGCCAATCAAGAACTTGCTGAAAAATATGAAGTGGTTTATATTCCAACCTTAGTTGTTATTGAAAACGGAAAAGAAATTACAAAGAGTGTTGGAGCAATAAGTAAAGAAGAAATATTAAATTTAATAAAATGAGAAACAAAAAGAGAAACAAATAGGGACATTCCTTTTTGTTAAGAGAACAAGCTTGAAACAAATAGGGACATTCCTTTTTGTTAAAAGAACAAGTTTGTAACAAAAAGGAATGTCCCTATTTGTTTCATTTGTTTCATTTGTTTCTCAAATATCCTTAGAGTAAGGGGGAAATGCTTTGGATCAAGCACAAGAAACAACAATCGCACTAGCTGTTTTTACCATTTGGATAACATTTTTATACATAAGAGTATTTGATAAAACAGTAAAAAAATACATATTAAGCATAGGTGCGTTGCTAATATTTTGGATGACTATAAAAATTATCAGATGTGATAGTAATGGATTAGTGAGCGATATTTTATGGTATTTATATTATTTACCGCTAATATTTATTCCTACATTATATTACGAATGTAGTAGGCAGATAATGAACTTAAAAAGTAAGAAAAATCTTATAATAATACCAACAATATCAACACTACTTTTTTTATTAGTATTAACTAACAACATCCACAATTTAGTATTTAAAATACCAGTTCAGGAAAATAAAAATTATACATATAATATTGGATATTATGCCATATACGCATGGATAATTTTATTACTTGTAGTAGCACTAAAAAATCTATTAAAATATAACAAAGAAAAAAGAACAAGAAATTTATTAATTATTTCTACAATTATATTTGGAGGAGTTTTATATACAATACTTTACAACATAGGTGTATTTGCAAATAGTGGAAGTAATATGCCTTTAGTAATGGGAGTTTTATTTTGCATAGCATTGGAGTTGTTTTTCGATTTCGATTTGATTCCTAATAATTATAGATACAAAAAATATTTTAAAGATTCAAGTTTGCCACTTGAAATTATATCAAATGACGGTGAAAAAATAATAAAAACAAATTACTATATAGAAACAGAAAAAAGTATAATAGATGATATAAAATGCAAAAAATGCAAAGAAAAATACAAAAACGAAAATAGAATTCAAAGTGTAAAAAAAATATATGGAGGATATGCCGTAGAAGAAAAAGATTTAGCAAAAATAAAAAAACTCAAAGAAACATTGCAAAAAACTAACAAAGAGCTATTAAAACAAGAGCAAGTTTTAAAAGCTCAAAAAAAATTAAAAGAAAAAACCTATGAGTTAAAAATAAAAAATGAAGTAGTAGAAACATTAGATAATGCAATATTTGAAAAGAAAAAACAAATAAATCAAATACTAGGTGAAATGCAAACATTTGATAAAGAAAAAATGTATTATATAAAATTACTCATAGACTATTGTAAACGCATGAGTTGTTTAATAATATCAAATTACAACGGAGAAAAATACAATTCGAAACGATTAAAACTAATACTATCTGAACTATTAGAAGATGCTAAAGCACTAGAAGTAAACGGAAGTGTACAAAATAGCGAATTTGAATTAGAAAGTGAAACAACAATTAGAATATATAACGCAATATTTGAAACAATAACAAACATAAAAAAAACATATTTTGTACTAAATATAACAGAAAAAGAAGATTATATAGAACTAAAATATGTATTTGATAAAAAGATAACAAACTTAAAAGAGAAAATAAAACAGGAATTAGAGGCAAAAGAAGAACTATTAGAAAATGAGACAATCTTAATAATAAACATAAATAAAAACTAATTTATGAAAAAATAAAATATACTGCCAACAATGTCGAGGAGCTTAGGTGTGCTCCATAAAAATCAATTGATAGCAGTACACTAAAATAAAGTAAAAAATATTATAATTAGTGAACAAAATCAAACTAAAAGAAGGAGGATAAAAATGTCATTAGCTTTGTTAATACTATGTTTAGTGATAGTGATACAAATTTTAAAAATAATAATTAAGACAAACATAATTGACAAAAAGTTAATAGATTATAATTGTGAATATATAGTATTAACAATTGCTTTTTTTGCAACATTTTTTAGAAAAGAAATTGATGAACATCTTTTGATGACAATTTCAATAATTTGCGTAATATATGAAATTTTTTCTGTAATATATGCATATTATAACTATATAAAAAAAGAAAAGCTAAACAATCTTTCAATAAAAAACATAGTAGATTCATCAAATATAGGAATACTAGTACTAAGAAACAATAAAAAAGTGCTTACCAATAGTGCAATGAATAAAATATTAGAGAGAATCAATATAAAAGATAATTACATAAAAAACATAAATAAAAAAAGCATTGAGAAAATAGGCGAAGATTATATACTAAAAGTAGATGAAAATTTTTATTTGTTTAATATAAACCAAAACGAAATAATTGCATTCGATGTGACAGAAGAATACGAGCTTCAATGTGAGCTAAATAAACAAAATGAAAAAATAATGCAAAATAATAAAGAGCTTATAGATAGCATAGAAAATATAGAAAAATACGAAAAAGAAAAAAATTTACTAGAACTAAAAAACAAATATCACGATTTATTAGGTCAAAACCTTTCAATATTACAACAATACTTAAACAGACCAAACATAGCAAAAGATAATTTAGAAGAAATAAAATACATGATAAAAGAAATGTTCATAGACATAAAAGAGATAAAAAGCTCAAAAGATAGACTAAACGAATTGATAGAAATTCATAATAAAAGTGGAACGAAAATATTATTAGAAGGAAAATTGCCCCAAAATGAAGAAAAAGCCATTGCTTTTTTTGAAATAATAAGAGAGGCAGTAACAAATGCGATAAGGCACGCCAATAGCACAGAAGTGTATATAAAAATTAAAGGCGACACAGAACATACAAAAATGACAATAAGAAACAATGGTAAAAAGCCAAAAGCAGAAATAATAGAAAACGAAGGCATAAAAGGTATGAGAAGAAAAATAGCACAAATAGGTGGAAAAATAGAGATTATAACAAAACCAGAATTTTTAATAAATATAGAAATATAAAAAGCCCCTTAGCAAATTTTAGGGGGCTTTTTATATTTCTGGTTCATCGAGATTTGTAACAATAAGTCCATTAGAAATACAATAAACGGCAAGCTTTGTTAAATTATCATAACCCGTTTTAGCATAAATAGATGATATGTGTGTTTTTAATGTGCTAGTTGAAATTCCAAGAGAATTAGCAACATCTTTTCTGTCTAACAACTTGCAATATTTAGTTAAAACCAAAAGCTCTGTACTAGTTAAATCTTGAAGAATTGCAGTTTCGCAAGGTAAAGTTTTTTCGTTAGGGTAGATAGAATAACCGTCTAAAGTATTTTTAATTGCGGTTATAAGAGTTTCTTTGGCAACACTCTTGTAAATAAAACTATCAATATTAAATTCTTTAGCCTCATTTACAAAATTTATATCCATAATTCCAGTCATAATAATTATTTTTACTTCAGGAAAAGTCTCTTTTAAAATTTTAGAATAAGCAATTCCGTTTGAATTATTTTCGGTACAAATGTCCATTAAAACGAGGTCTGGTTTATATTCTTTGCAAACCTCAAAAACATCTTTAGCATCACTTAATGTAGCCACAACATTAAAGACTTCTTCATTTTCAAGAGAATCTTTAATCATATCCCTTAAAAGTTTATGATCTTCAACGATAACAATATTATACAAAACGCTTCCTCCTTTATAACTTTGACTAGTATTTTAACATAATATTTGAACAAATAAAAGTGGTTTTAAAAATATAGTAAATGTTTATGATAAAATTGACCTAATTGGTTAAAAAAAACAGATTTTTTGTCCTTTTGGGTGGATAGTCTTTTTTTTGTCAATATGTTATAAATTATATAGATGTCTGTATAATGAAGACTTTTACAAAACCAATAAGAGCCTTCATTACAAAAATAATAAAAGGAGGGAATGATTTTGAAGAAAATCAAAAAAAGTATAGTAGTATTATTATTGTTGGCAGTTTTAGCAGTGCCAGGAGTGGTTAATGCAGAAAGGGTTTATCCAAACGGAAAAGGGTCTTATATGTATCCTAGCACTGGTACAGTAACAACAATAGAAAACGTTGCTGTAACAATAACAGAACCAGTATATGGTGGAAAAGTAGACAGATCTCCAAATTTAGGAACAGATAAGTTAAAAGTAAATTACTTATATTGGTTTGATAAAAATGGTTCATCATACACAAAGGACACATTTGAAGAAGGCAGATATAGTTTACGCGTATGGCTACTTTCTACTGATAATAGTAAATATCAAATATCTGAAAACTTAAAAGCAACAATAAACGGAGAGAATGCTACAACATACACAAAATCAGGTGTGTACTACGTACAAAAAGAGTTTTTCATAGAAAAAAACGCAACAGAAATAAAAGAAGTAAAACTAAATGTTTCAAACATTGAATTAGGCAAAAAAGTTTCTGACTGTAAAGTAACAGTACCAGCAGATGCACCTTATACAGCCGAATTAGAAATGTATGAAAATACACCAACGAGTGTTCCAAGGTTAGAAAACGACCATGTATTTGCAAGTGGTAAAAAGTATCGTGTTTTGGTTAATTTATTTGCAAAAGATGGATATGCATTTGCAAAGGACTTAAAGGGAACAATAAACGATATCGCAGAAACAAGATATAGCAAAATAGATGGTAAACACAGAATGGTAGTAGATATAGTTTTACCTGAGGTAGAAGTAGTAGAAGAAATAAAAGAAGTAAAAGTAAAAGTTTCAAATCTTGAAACAGGAAAAAAAGCTTCTGACTGTAAACTAACAATTCCATCAGGAGCTCCATATACAGCTGAAATGGAAATAGATATAAAAGATGACGCAAAAGCTACTTTGAAAATGATGGATCCAAATGATGAATTTGAAGCTGAGAAAAGCTACCGTGTAACAGTAGAATTATATGCAAAAGATGGATACACATTTGCCAAAGACCTTAAAGGAACAATTAATGGTATAAAAGAAACAAAATATGTAACAATCTCAAATAAAAATAGAATATATGTAGATGTAGTTATGCCAAAAATAGAAGAATCTGAAGAATACACATGGTCAAAAGCATCAGAATGGGCAGAGCCAGAACTAAAAGAAGCAAGCAAAGAAAATTTGATTCCAGAAATATTTGATGAAGCAAATTTAACTAAAAACATAACAAGAAAAGAATTTGCACACACAGTAGTAAAAATGTATGAAAAAATTACAGGACAAAAAGCTGTTCCAATTGCTAAAAATCCATTTACTGACACTAAAGATAAAGAAGTATTAAAAGCATATAATATTGGAATAACAAATGGTACATCAGACACAACATTTTCACCAGATGCTCTAATCACAAGAGAGCAAATGGCAACAATGATGACAAGAGCATTAACAAAAGCAGGAAAAGACACATCAAGACCAGCATCAGCTAAATTATTTGCAGACGATTCAGAATTTAGTGGATATGCAAAAGATAGCATATATTACATGTCTTCTATAGAAATAATAAAAGGTGTAGGAGAAAACAAATTTAATGCAAAAGGAAACGCATCTAGAGAACAAGCATTAGCAATCTCAATCAGATGTGTAAAAAAATTAAATAAATAATAAAAAATCGATAACGAAGGAAAAAGTTTCAAAATTAGGGGGCGGAACAAAACCGATAACTTTTGTCCGCCCCTTAACAAATAGGGACATTCCTTTTTGTTAAGATGTTAAAACGAAAGTGGTGCTAAGGAGGGAAAAGGTATGAAGTGGTGGACGTTTGCAATAGTTTTTATATTAGTATTATTTGCTATATTCTATATTGTAAAGAATAAAAAAATAAAAATTGACATACTTGATGGTGACGGAATGGTATATAAGGGACATTCGACAAGTGAATTAGAAGAAATGGCACTAATATATTACACAAAAAAATACAACTACAAACCATCACATGCAGAAGCATTTGTTGACGAAAAAGATGAGAATATAATAAACATACATTTATATGATATTGTAGACGATCACACTGCAACTGTTGATTGGTATGCAGTAGACAAATATACAGCAGAAGGAACCAATATCCTTGGCGAAGAAATAGATTTGATGGAATAATACAAAAACAGAAAGGAGGAGAAGAAGTGTCGAATTTTAAAACGGAAACATTTGAATTTAGTGAAATACCAAGCACATTGGATGAACTAAAATCGTTACCGGAAGCTAAATTAGAAACGCCGTTTATGACAGCAGCACTAACAGTTTTAGCTTTGTGCAGATACGAAAAAGATGTTAATAGTGCAATAGAGATGATAAATTTTCTAAAAGGGCCTGTGGATTTAACAGAATATGATAAACAATTTTTAAGGGATAGGCTTAAAGGAAAGTCTTACGTTCCAAGATCATATTTTGAAGGAACTAGCCCAGAAAATGATTATACACCACCAGTTCCACTTACGATTAAAGTTTTTGAATATGCTTATTCGTATAGTGAAGATGGTTATGCAATGCTTGAGATTCGTTCATCTGGAGCAGACAGTCCAAGGCAAATAAAATTAAGAAAGAAAGGTAACGAATGGTTTTTGTGGCAACAATATTTATTGCCTGATATTAGAACACCAAAAAAAGATGATGCGTGGGCTTAAAAAGGTATATAAAAATTTGCAAATAAAAATAATTAAGGAGGTTTTTAATTGTGACAAAAGTGGAAGAAAAAAGTTTTATGAAAAATAAAACAAAATACTTGATAACGACATTTATTATGGTGTTATCTTTTATGCTTGTTTGGTTTACCAACGTAAATGCAGCGACAACTGCAGAAGTTGCTAATAATTCTGAGCTAGAAGAAAAAATGAATGATAATGTAACAGACGTAGTTAAACTTACTAGTGACATTACATTAAGAGAAGATTTTGATACAACTTTCTCTATTGAAAAGTCAAAAACTTTGGATTTTAATGGTTTTACATTAACTATACCAGAACATTATAGTTTTAAACTAATTTACCGCAATACTTTGGATTTAAAATTCATTAATTCAAATAGTTCTAAAAGAGCAAAACTTAATCTTTTAACTGATGTAGGCGCAACACCAATTTATAACGAAATTATGAAAGCTGAGGCTATTGTTAATTTTGAAATGGATGGTATAGATGTTGAATATATAAAAGATTTTGACAGTTTTTGGCAAACTGCTGGTGATTATAGATTTAATAATGTAGTTTTTAAAAATCTAAAAGTTACTGGATTTTATGAAATGGTAGATACTAGAACATATAAAACAACAAAATTTTCAAATGTTACTAAAGAAAGCAAAAATGGACCTTCACAAACATTTTTGATAAAAAGTAGCTCTTTAATAGTTAATGATGTAGTTGATGCTGATTCAGTTATTGAGTATCATGATAGCGAAGGCACTAAAATAGCAAATAGAACAGCAACGCTTGATTCTATTAATACTCATAGGGGTCCAATTACAGTTAAGAAAAAAGAAGTTCAAACAATAACGGCTACAACAGAAGATGAATTAATAAATGCAGCTAATCAAATTAATAATAGTAAAGACACTATTATTAAATTAGGTGGAGATATTAAGTTGACAAAGTTTCTTGGATTTTATGTTTTAGGTAATGTTACCTTGGATTTAGCAGGTAATACT
>ULTU01012037.1_pt1 | contig 17570 bp, 13 predicted proteins | sample 1957861 | NCBI WGS metagenome assembly ULTU01 (sample SAMEA4835742, study PRJEB28245) | human gut metagenome | biome: gut microbiome; material: fecal sample | place: Denmark | collected 2008
CATTTCCTTATCTCTCCAATGCACAGCGGAAGAATTACCGTCAACGGAAGAAATGCAATTGCCTGAATCCATATAAACATTATTTTCCACTCCGGTAGCCGGTAAAAAAGTAATGTGACTGCAAATGTAAGAACCATTACAATTGGTATTATCAATTTTTCTATACTTTTCGCATCGGCTTTTCCCTGAATCGCTTCATTTTTCCCATCCGCTTTTTGGTGCCCTTCCTTTTGCCATACAGCTTTCAGCAAATCCGAGGCATAAAACATTCCGGTATTGATAAATGCGTAAATTGTAAAGAACCAGATTGCTACCATAAAGGCATCCTGCCGTTCGAAGAAACCGCCTGGCAGTTTTATCATGCTCATTAATGTAATTGCCGGATATTTCATTTTCGGCAGCATGCCACTGCCAAAGATGCCAAGCGTAATCAGATAGATTGCAGCATTAAAAATCACTGTAACACAAAGGCTTTTCCGGCATGTTCGTCCTACACGGACATTTTCTGCAAGATAGGGCTGTAAAAACAAAACAAATGCCATTGTGCCATACAGAAGCACAACTGCCGCTGTCCCTTTAACAAAGTTTCCCCAGGAATGTACCATTACCGGAGTCCAGTAAATCGTATTGACATCCTTTGTTGCCAGAAGCAGCATTAAAATAAGTGGAAGGAATATAAACCAGAACAGGATTTCATACACCCGGGCACGCCCTTCGATGCCCTGCCAGATTCCATAGCCACATAAAAGCATTAGTAAAACTGCTGCCAGCACAAATGAACTGTCCTTTAACAATTCACTCACCATCAGGTCACTTAAAAGAAATAAGCCATAGCCCGCCAGCAGAATTCCCTCGACTGTATAGACTAACAATGCAAAAATACGAATAAAACCATTGCCTTGTTTTTTTAAAATCTCCGGATAACTTTTCCCGATATTACTGATATTGCTGATATTGCTGGTATTACTGCCATTTCTGGTATTACTGCTTTTCCGCTTTTCCTGTAGCAGCTCCGGAAGAAAGGTAAATAGATACACCGGCACTGCTCCCAGCAATATAGCAAATACGCCGTCTGTCCCAAGCATTTTTCCTAACAGTCCGGGAAGCAGCAGCGTACTGATTCCGCACATATCAAAAATCAGGAGCCTTGCCATCTGCCTCTCTGATATTCTCTGATTTTCTGAAAACATAATTACTTTTTCCTCCTAAGCCGCAGACGATTGTGGCGTCTCGCAAAAACCGGTCTGTGCCGCAATTGATATAATGGCAGACGCAGCAGACTGTCCCGCTCATCCTGATAATCCGTTACATCTGCGCCTACAAAGGGCATCAGATATGGAATGCCAAAACTCTTAAGATGCGACAGATGAATGAGTACCGCAAGTAAAGCCATCAAAAAGCCGAAAAAGCCCAGCCACGCACACATGGCAATAAAGAAAAATTTCAAGATGCGAAATGCTGTTGCAAATTCTTCATTGGGTACCGCAAAGGAACACAGTGCTGTAAATGCCACCACAATTACCACGATAGGACTGACCAGATTTGCTTCCACCGCCGCCTGTCCGATAATCAGCCCACCGACAATTCCTATGGTATTCCCCATAGCTCCCGGAAGGCGTACGCCTGCTTCCCGCAACAGTTCAAAGGATAACTCCATCAAAAGCACCTCTACCACCCCGGGAAACGGCACTCCTTGTCTTGCTGCAGCAAAGGATAACAGCAATTTCGTCGGCAGTATCTGTGTATGAAAATTACAGACCGCAAGATACAGTCCCGGTAATGTCATGGCAAAAAAAGAAGCCAGAAAACGTAAAATTCTTCCCAATGATGCAATTTCCCAGCGGTTGTAATAGTCATCACTGGTCTGTATGAAGGAGTTATAATCCGTCGGCAGAATCAGTGCAATTGGTGAATTATCCGCAATCAGCACTACCCTTCCCTCTAAAATTGCCATGGCTGCCCGGTCCGGCCGCTGTGTAGTCTGAAACTGCGGAAATGGAGAATACCATTTTTCTTCTGTAAGCTGTTCAATGATTCCACTGTCTAAGACTCCGTCAATTTCAAATCCGTCAAGCCGCTTTTCTACCTCCTCTAAAACTCCGGGATAAATCAAATCCTCCATATACATCAAATCCACATTGGTCTTACTGCGCAGCCCTATCTTTTTTTCTTTTACCTTTACTTTCGGAGAACGAATCCTTTTACGTACTAATGCCGTATTCGCTTTTACGGACTCGGTAAATCCTTCATTGGAGCCCCGGATTACCTTTTCTGAATTTACTTCCGAAATCCCCATAGAAGGGTATCCCTTATCCGGAATCTTTAACGCTTTATCATAGCCATCTATAAATAGAATGGTATCTCCGGTCAAAAGACCTGCTGCTGCATCCGAAAAAGTATCAAAAGGCGTAACATCCGATAAGCCAAGGGCATTCTGCGACAGCCGCTCATAGACTTCTTTTTCATTATAATGACACAATTCGTTTAAAAGCCTGCCAACGAGAGATTTCTCAAAAATTGCTCCACCACCGGTTACCTCTATGTATGCTGCCATACACGCAATCTGCTGCTTCTGTCCAATCTTCATGGTTCGCATTTTAATATCCGCACACCCGGAAAATATCTTCTGAAAACGTGCAGCATTTTCCTGCAAACTGGTTGTAATTTCATCATTGTATTCTGCATTACGTTCTGTTGTATGTTCTGCAGTGTGTCCTGCGATATGCTTTGCAGTGTGCCCTGCGATGTTCTCTTCTTTCTGCTGCATAAATCAACTCCTTGGCATAATTTTTATAGTATCGGATGTCCGCCAGCTCTGCATATAAGCATGCGATTTTCCAGTCACCTGTGCATATGCAAAAAGGACAGACCCTGTGCGGTCTGTCCTTAGTGTTTCCGTATTTTGCTTTTTTATTCCTGTTTCTTTATGCTATTGGTCTTGTTCCTGCTGACGGATCATATCTTTGACTGCTTCTGCCTGATTCTTCACATGCTCCCGCATGGTTTCTGAAGCACGAGACTTGTCCTTCCTGCGAAGACTCTCTGCAATATCCTTATGTTCCTTTAATAATCTCGGATAAATCGTCTCGTCCTTTAAATATTCTACACGGTAACGATACATCTGCTCCCGCAGATTATTCAGCATGGATACCAGTTTTGCATTTCCGGTAGCATTATAAATTGCATCATGAAATGCCACATCTGCCTGTGCAATTTCTTTTACATCATCACTTTTTAAAGAATTTTCAAAATTCTGTCTTGCCTGTTCTAATGCATCAAACTGTTCATCTGTAATCTGTTCTGTTGCAAGCTGAACTGCCAGTTCATCTAAAGCTGCCCGGATCTGTAACACATCTTCCATGTCCTTTTCTGTCATGCGGGCAACCTCGGCTCCTCTTCTCGGTACGGTTACAGCAAGCCCCTCCTGCTCTAGCATCCGGATGGCCTCACGAATCGGAGTCCGGCTGACTCCAAGCTTAGATGCCAGCTGCAGCTCCATCAGTCTTTCACCCGGTTTTAATTCTCCTTTTAATATTGCCTCACGAAGTGTATTAAATACAACATCTCGCAAAGGAAGATATGCATTCATATTTAATTCCAGATTATCTGTCATATATTAACCCTCCAACCCTTTTTTATAAAGAGCATGTTCTTATCTTCTATTATTATAAATATCTGTTACAAAGACCTGCCTTGCGAGCCCGCTCTGACGTACAATCGCTGCTGCCATTTTTGCCGTTTCCAGTTCATCAAAAAGTCCAAATACTGTCGGGCCACTTCCACTCATCATGGCATTCAATGCACCATTTTCCCGCATCAGTTCTTTTATCTTCTCTATCTCCGGATACTTTTTTGCAGTAACCGTTTCTAAAAGATTTCCCATACTACCTGCAATTGCCGGCAAATCCTTTGTGCGGATATTCTGTATTAAGGCATCAATGTCAGGATGCTGTGTATGCTCATCCAGTTTCAGATTCTCATAGACATATTTAGTAGATACACTGACCTGCGGTTTGGCAATCACTACCGGACACTTCACCATCGGTGGCAGTGAAGTTAATTTTTCTCCAATGCCTTCTGCCAAAGCTGTACCACGCATGATGCAATACGGTACGTCAGCCCCAATCTGAACGCCCAGCTCCATCAGTTCTTTCCGCTTTATTCCAAGATTGAATAATTCATTGATTCCATAAAGCACACCTGCGGCATCCGTGCTTCCACCTGCCATCCCGGCAGCAACAGGAATCCGCTTATTCAGCCGGATATCAATGCCTTCTTCAATCTGATATTTTTCTTTCATAAGTCTCGCTGCCCGGTAAGCCAGATTACTTTCATCTACCGGAAGAAATCCAAGATTTGTCTCTAAATGTATGCCAGACTCTATTTTCTTAAGATGAAGCTGGTCATATAAATGAATGGTCTGCATAACCATCTTTACTTCATGATACCCATCTTCTCTCCGACGTAATACGTCCAATCCAAGATTTATTTTTGCCAGTGCTTTTACTGCAAGTTCGTCCATTGTTTTTCTCCTGTATTTTGTATACATGATACAAATTTATGTTATCATTTTTTCTAAAAAAGGTCAATTCTTCCTCTTATATTTTGTCCCATTCTTACCGATAAAATATATGAATAAGACTAAGAATGGATACTTAGTAAGCATTTGACCAAGGAGGGTTAAGATTATGGCAATTAATTCTATTAACAATTATGTATCTGCTGCATCCACTGTTGCCACAGATTCCAAAGTTTCTTCTAAGAAGACCGAATCTTCGAAGAATGACACCTCTACCGGTGTTATCTATGAAAAAGGCTCCAGCGACAAGAGCAGTTCTTCCCAAAAGACACAGAACTCTGCTCTCATTGCAAAGATGAAAGCTGATTCTGACAGCCGTATTTCACAGCTTCGCGGAATTGTAGAACAGATGATGAGCAAACAGGGCGCAGCCATTGGCAAAGCCGATGATATGTGGTCTTTCCTTGCAGGTGGTAACTTCACCGTTTCTGCTGATGTAAAGGCTCAGGCACAGGCTGATATTGCAGAAGACGGATACTGGGGTGTAAACCAGACCTCTGACCGTATTTTAGATTTTGCAAAAGCATTATCCGGTAATGATAAGTCCAAAGCCCAGGAATTAGCAGATGCTTTTAAAAAGGGCTTCGATCAGGCTACCAAAGCCTGGGGTGGAAAGCTTCCTGATATTTCCCAGCAGACCTATGATAAAGTATTAGAAAAATTTGATAACTGGATGAATGGTGAAGACGATTAAATCATTTTTAAGCCACTTGCAACTACGAGAAACACGCTTTGCGAGTTTCTCGAGTTATCGCGGTGCTCGCCAAATCTGCACGCAAGCATGCGATTTTTCTCGCTACTCGCGTAAAAAAGAAGCTGCCGGTTTTGGCAGCTTCTTTTATTTTTCTTTATCCGCTCTATCTTTTTCTTTCTGCAATAGCTCTGCTTCCTGTGCTGCCTTAGCCTCTAGAATTGCTTCGTTCAAGGATAACATCTTTGCATCCAGCATAGAAACAATTTCTGCACACTCCCGTAAATCTTTACTGATATATTCCGGTGCATTTCCTTCGAATTTGTAATAAATCTTATGTTCAAGACTTGCCCAGAAGTCCATGGCAATGGTCCGTATCTGAATCTCAACCTTTGTATCCACTACACGGTCTGATAAGAAAATCGGCACCGTAACCAACATATGATAACTCTTATAGCCGCTTTCCTTCGGATGCTTGATATAATCCTTTACCGATACCACGGTAAGGTCATTCTGTTTTCCAATCATCTCTGCCATACGATAAATATCAGAAGTAAAGGAACATACAATACGGATTCCTGCAATGTCATTTACATAATTGACCATATTATCAATGGTGCTCTCGTAACCATATCGTTTCAGCTTCTTTACGATACTCTCCGGCGTCTTAATCCGCCGCTTTATATATTCTATCGGATTGTACTGATGTACATGCTGAAATTCATCATTCAATATTTCAAGCTTGGTTCCAACTTCTTTTAATGCAGAATTATAAAGAAATATTATGGTATTCCAACCATCTACACCTTCTGTCACTTCAATTGGTGATTCCATTTTCTACTCCTCCATGCATCTACTGCGGAAAATAACCTTTTTATATTTCCGGAATTTTCCTCGTAAGTTATAATATATGCAAGAACAATCTAACTTTAGTATAGCACATCTTTGTATAATATGCTTGTTATTAGTTAAATTTTTATCAATTTTTAATAATTATGCACAAGAGGTATTGTTCTTGTTTTCTATGGTATAACTTTTATCTATATTTTCTTAAATCTTTCTTATAAATCGAGCTTCAAATCATTTTCTTTGATCCAACCAATCTTACGGAAGAACAGACCGAATGCCCAGGTTAAAACACCCGGTAAAATGAAGCATACTAACAGCATTCCAATCCAGTCCATTGGTGTAATGGCTGCCTTGGCACCGGATGCAATATCATTAATCCAGCCGGTATAAATACCAATCTGACCAACCAGTCCACAGGTTCCCATTCCGGATGCTACAGCTGCACCGTTCATCTGAAGATGGAATACGCAGGTTGCTATTGGGCCTGTTATGGCGGAGCTTAAAATTGCCGGAAGCCAGATTCTTGGATTCCGCACGATATTTCCCATCTGTAACATGGAAGTTCCGATTCCCTGTGCGAAAAGTCCACCCCATTTATTTTCCCGGAAGCTCAGTACTGCAAAACCTACCATGTTGGCACAGCATCCTGCTACTGCAGCTCCTCCTGCCAGTCCGGTCAGTCCCAAAGCTGCACAGATTGCAGCACTGCTGATTGGCAGCGTCAGTGCGATACCTACAATTACAGAGACTAAAATTCCCATAAAGAACGGCTGCAATTCGGTTGCCCACATAATGGCATTTCCTACTGCACTGGCTGCGGCTCCGATTGCCGGTGCCCACCAGATGGATAAGCCTGCTCCGATGAAAATGGTTACAAACGGAGTAACGATAATATCAATTTTGGTTTCTTTGGATACTGCTTTACCGAATTCGGCTGCAAAGATGGTGACAATCAATACTGCCAGCGGTCCGCCTGCTCCACCCAGGGTATTTGCGGCCACACCGACGGCTGCCAGTGAAAAAAGCACCAGTGGCGGACACTGCAAAGCAAAACCAATGGAGATTGCCATTGCCGGACCGGTTGCTGCTTTGGCATATCCACCGATGTCCACCAGAAGCTGGATGCCAGCCTGCTCACCAATTGTACTGATAATTGTTCCAATTAAAAGAGAAGCAAAAAGACCTTGTGCCATTGCACCTAAGGCATCAATGCCATATCTTTTTGCTGAGATAATAATATTTTTGCGTTTTAAGAACGCTTTTATCTTTTCCATTTTCTTCCTCCTTGACTTTAGCTGTCTTGTCAGTTGTCTTGTCAGTCAAGGAGTAGTTTACCATATCGAGAAAAAAAGTCAAGCTGTTATCTTGCGTAGCCTTTTTCCCGTAATTTTTCTTCTATGATGTCAAGTAATTGTTCTGAATCTGCTTCTACGGTATGAAAGTGTTTATTTCCGGTCAGTGTCTTAAGCGGCTTTGCCTTGCTCTTTGCAACCTTTGCAATAAATTCGTCCACATCCTGACGGCTTTTTAAAATCAGATCCACCGTTATCTGTCCGTAAATATCATGCTCGATTACGACGTCTAAGACTTTTCCACCGAAATCCACGATGGTATAAAGCTCATCCTGTGTCTGTTCATCACTGTGGCTTACTGCAATGGTTCTTCTTGCTTTCTGTGTCTCTTCCGAAGGGTCATAAAGCACATAGCCTTTGTTGGTGCTTAAAATATTCTTATTTACTGCACGAAGCAATGCAATATCCTGTACAATCACCTGACGGCTGACTCCTAATTCTTTTGCCAATTCTGTTCCGGACAAAGGTTTTCCCTTCTCCCCCAGCATCTTAATGATGGTATCCCGGCGCATCTGCCCTTCCATTTTCTTTCCTCCTGACACAGTTACTTAATCCTCTTCAATCACATGAATTTCCAAAAAATCAAATTCAATTTCTTCCACAAAATTATCCTGATAAAACCTGGTCTTTGCATGCCGCTTAAATTCATCCACATTGCGGTCTAACCAGATTGGTTTTCCCAAATCAAAGGTATAGCACACCTCATCTAATGCCCGGAACACCTTATGGGTTCTGGTATCCCCGGAGTCATCACAGATGGTGGTATCCTTTAACATATGATTGTCTTTAAATTCTTTTGCCCATAACCGGAACATCCCTTACCTCCTCTGGCGTGCTGCCTCATACATCAGCAGTGTTGCCGCAATTGCTGCATTCAGTGATTCTACTTTTCCTGCCATTGGAATGTGGATATAGGTATCTGCCATTCTGGCAATCTCATCCGATAATCCATTTCCTTCATTTCCAATTAAAAAGCCTGTGGGTTCTTTATAATCCGGCTCCTCATAAGAAACACTGCCCTGCAGATGGGCACTGTAAAGCTTTATTTTCCGGGACTTTAACTGCATCAATATATCCTGCAGGTTTTCCGTCACGAAAAATGGTACGCGAAAGATACTGCCCATAGTGGAGCGGATGGTCTTTGGATTAAAAACATCTACAGTGGTGCGGTTCATGATAATCCCGCTGATTCCCGCTCCCTCTCCGGTCCGGAACATCGTACCTAAATTGCCCGGATCCTGAATACTTTCAAGAATCAGAAGATGGGCATTTTCCTTTGGTATTACTTCTTCTAAGGTATAATCCGGCATTTTCACAAGACAAAGGATTCCCTGCGGTGTCTTGGTATCGGACACACTTTCAAACACATGATTGGCAAGTACTTCATAATTTTTCCCCTGCAGAACTTTTACATGGGATTCCTCTTCCATGAAATGCTCGGAAACATAAATTCTATCAAGCCAGCCTTCCGGGATTTCCCGGAACATACGGATTCCTTCCACAACAAAAAGCCTCTGTTCATTACGAACTTTGGCTTTTTTTACTAACTGAATTAAATTTTTTACCTGCGGATTTGCTGTACTGGTAATCATAATAACATCCTATCTGGAAAGATTTCTACAGATTTCATACTGATATTCCGGAATGGATTTGGTCATTGCCAGTGCCTCGTCAATATCATAATCTACGAATTCACCATTTTTATATGCTACAAGACGGTTGGATTTGCCTTCGCACAGCAAATCTACGGCAATGCATCCCATGGTAGATGCATAAACACGGTCTTTACAGGTCGGGCTTCCACCACGCTGCATGTGTCCTAAGATGGTCGCTCTGGTTTCAACTCCGGTTGCTGCTTCAATTCTCTTTGCCATGCTTGCGGAATGACCGATACCTTCTGCATTTACAATAATATGATGCTGCTTTCCACGTTTTCTGTTCTCTATAATATTATTTACAAGCTTCTGCTCGTCATAATCATATTTCTCCGGAAGCAGGATATCCTCTGCTCCATTGGCAATACCACACCACAGTGCAATGTAGCCTGCACCTCTGCCCATTACTTCAATGATGGAGCAGCGCTCATGGGAGGTTGAGGTATCACGTACCTTATCAATGGCTTCCATGGCAGTATTTACTGCGGTATCAAAACCGATGGTATAATCGGTACAGGAAATATCAAGGTCAATGGTTCCCGGTAATCCGATGGTGTTGATTCCAAGTGCTGCCAGCTTCTGTGCGCCCTTAAAGGAACCGTCTCCACCGATTACGATAATTCCATCAATGCCATGTTTTCTGCAGATTTCAGCACCCTTCTGCTGTCCTTCCGGTGTTACGAATTCCTGACAACGTGCAGTCTGTAAAATTGTTCCACCTCTCTGGATAATGTCTGCTACATCTTTTGCTTCCATATCAATAATCTCTTCCTGCAAAAGACCTGCATAACCTCTCTTAATTCCTTTTACTTTCTTTCCCTTTGCAATAGCTTCCCTTACTACCGCACGGATAGCAGCGTTCATGCCCGGAGCATCCCCGCCACTGGTTAAAACACCAATTGTCTGAATTTCTTTTGACATTCCCTGTTACCTCCTATATGTAAACACTTCTCTTTGTTCTTTATCCAATCATTTTTATTCTAATCCTTAAACTATGGTTTTGCAATGGCTACAATGACTTTTCTACAACTTTTACATTGTCTTTACCTAAGAAATTCCCAAGTTCTTCTAAAAGCTCTTTTGTAATTGCAACATTTCTGTTTTCCGGCAGACGCTTCATCTGTTTTTCTGCTGCAAGATAAATAACGACATGCTCTGAGCCATCGGCATCCATCATTTTTCCATAAAGAGCACCTTCTTTTTCTTCGAAATCGCTCTTACTTGGAAACTGCAACCACAGCTCCCGTTTCACTTCATCAAAGGAAATGATTTTCTCACAAATAAGCTTGCCGTTACGGTCTTCTTCTGCAGTTACACGGCCTTCCACAAATACTTTGGCATCATTTTCAAGATATTTTGCATAACGCTCATAATCCTTCGGGAAAATGATGATTTCCACTGTTCCCACCAGATCTTCTAACGTAATAAATGCCATTGCTTTATTACTCTTGGTATACTTGATGACTTTATCGGTAATCATTCCACCGATACGCACCTTTGCGCCATCCGATACCTTAAGGGTTCCGGTCTCTTCATCCAGTACAAAGTCTGTGGTAACGGCATTGGTATTCTTCTTTAAACGCTCCATATATTCTTCCAGCGGATGTCCGCTGATATATATGCCCAGGACTTCCTTTTCAAAGCCAAGAAGCACTTCTTTGTCATACTCTTCTACATTCGGAAGCTTGATTTCGTACTCTGCCTTGTCCTCTTCCGGTGCAATATCAAAAAGTGTCATCTGACCAGCCATTGTGGTCTTCTTTTCCTGATTCAGTGTATCCAAAAGAGAACCGTATATCATCATCTTCTGACGGCGGTTTCCTTCCAGTCCGTCTAAGGCTCCCGCTTTGATAAAGTTTTCTATGGTCCGTTTATTCACTTCTCTTCCGGAAAGTCTTGTAATAAAATCCTTTAACGTGGTAAACGGCCCACGGATTTTACGCTCCTCCACAATGGCATCAATCACCGGTCTTCCGATACTCTTAATGGCAGAAAGTCCATAGCGGATTGCTTGTCCGGATACGGAGAAACCACCCTCGCCTTCATTGATATCCGGCGGCAGAATTGCGATTCCCATCTGGCGGCAGGTGTAGATATATTCTGAGACTTTGGAAGTATTGTCTAAGACTGATGTCATTAACGCTGCCATAAACTCTACCGGATAATAGTATTTCAAATATGCGGTCTGATATGCAACCACTGCATAAGCTGCCGCATGGGATTTATTAAATGCGTATTTGGCAAAGTCAATCATGTTATCATAAATCTTGTTTGCCACTTTCTCATCGATTCCTCTTGCAATACAGCCCGGAACATTTTCCTCCGGATTACCATAGACAAAGTTCTTCCGCTCCTGCTCCATTACCTTGCCCTTTTTCTTAGACATGGCACGGCGCACCAGGTCAGATCTGCCCCATGTATAACCGGCGAGGTCACGTACAATCTGCATAACCTGTTCCTGATATACGATACAGCCATAGGTCGGTGCCAGAATCGGCTCCAATTCCGGGCAGTCATAAGTAATGCTTTCCGGGTGGTCTTTTCCCTTGATATAAGCCGGAATAAAGTCCATTGGACCCGGACGGTAAAGAGAAATTCCGGCGATAACATCCTCTAAACTCTGCGGTTTCAACTCCTTCATGAAGTTCTTCATTCCGGCACTTTCTAACTGGAATACACCATCGGTTTTACCAGTTCCAAGAGAGTCTAACACTTTCTTATCGTTATAGTCGATGGCATTCATATCAATTTTTTTATCGCTGCTCTTTTCTGCAAGACGGACTGCATTCTGGATTACAGTCAGTGTCCGGAGTCCTAAGAAATCCATTTTCAGAAGTCCTAATTCTTCAATGGTAGTCATGGTAAACTGTGTGGTTATGGTGCCATCGGATGCTCTTGACAACGGAACATATTCATCCATTGGTTTCTGGCTGATTACCACGCCTGCTGCATGCATGGACGTATGCCTCGGCAGACCTTCTAATCTTCTTGACATATCGATAAGTTTCTTTACCGACTCGTCAGATTCATACATGCCCCGAAGCTCCGGGTTCATCATCAATGCCTTATCAATGGTAATTCCCAGTTCATTTGGAATTGCCTTGGCAATCGTATCCACAAAATTATAAGGCAAATCCATGACACGCCCCACATCACGGATTACTCCACGGGCTGCCAGCGTACCAAAGGTTACAATCTGTGTCACACAGTCCTTGCCATATTTTTCTACCACATAATCAATAACTTCCTGTCTTCGTTCAAAGCAGAAGTCCACATCAATATCGGGCATGGATACACGTTCCGGATTTAAGAAACGCTCAAATATCAGATTATAACGAACCGGGTCAATATCTGTAATTCCGGTGGTGTAAGAAACAAGGCTTCCTGCGGCACTGCCTCGTCCCGGTCCCACCATAATATCATGCTCTCTCGCATAATGGATAAAGTCCCACACAATCAGGAAATAGTCCACATATCCCATATTTTTAATAACGGCAAGCTCGTCATCTAATTTCTGTAAGTATTTTGGTGCATCGGCTCCATACCGCTTATCCAGTCCTTCATGACACAATTTATTTAAATAAGTCCAGGAATCATAGCCTTCCGGCACCTCAAAATGCGGTACCTTGGTATGTCCGAATTCAATTTCCACATGACAGCGGTCTGCAATCTTCTGGGTATTTTCCAGTGCCTGCAGTGCATATGGAAAAAGTGATTTCATTTCCTCTTCGGATTTGACATAATACTGTCCGCCTTCATAACGCATTCTGTCTTCGTCCGCTAATTTTTTTCCGGTCTGAAGGCAGAGCAGGATGTCATGAGGCTCTGCATCCTCTGCATTGGTGTAATGCACGTCATTGGTTGCTACCAGCTCAATTCCGGTCTCCTGACTCATGCGAAGAAGCTGCTGGTTTACCAGCTTCTGCTCCGGAATTCCATGATCCTGCAGCTCTAAAAAGAAATTGCCTTTTCCAAAACAGCGTTCATAGCGGTAAGCTACTTCTTTTGCTTCTTCATACATTCCACGTACCAGATTACGCTGTACTTCACCTGCCAGACAGGCACTTAGGGCAATGATTCCCTCATGGTATTTTTCTAACACTTCCATGTCCACACGCGGCTTATAATAGTATCCCTCCACAAAGCCTTTGGATACAATTTTCATCAGATTGCTATAGCCTGTGTTATTCTCTGCCAGAAGCACAAGATGATAGTATCTGTCCTCTCCATGTACCATCTCGCGGTCTAATCTGGAGCCGGGAGCCACATAGACTTCACAGCCAAGAACCGGGTTAATTCCCGCCTCCCTGGCTGCCTTATAGAAATCAATGACACCATACATAACACCATGGTCGGTAATCGCCCCTGCTGTCATGCCAAGTGCCTTGATTTTCTCCACATATTCTTTTATTTTATTTGAACCGTCTAACAGACTGTATTCTGTATGTACATGTAAATGGGCAAATGCCATTCCCGCTTCCTCTCTTCCACTGTTTCTATTCTTCGCCTTTTATCACTGTCTCATATTATAGCGTTTTTTGCAGAAGGTTTCAACGACTGGAAGGAGATTCTGTGTGGATTATTCCGGGGAAATTATATCAATTTGCGGCATTCGGGCTGCTCCCCATATATTAACGAAATTGTTTAGAGACTCTTAGAATTTCTCACCAAAACTGGCAATGCTGGCACATGGACGTGCCAGCAAGGCACAGATGAACATGGATGTGAATTTGTGCCGGTTGCCGGAACTTTTTTTATATTTCATGAAATTCTTAGAGACTCTTAACAATGCAGTGACATATGGGTAGCAGCCCGAATGCCGCAAACTCTTATATTTTCCCGGAATATACATACAATAAAAAATGTATTTTGACTTTCTTCTTCAATGTGCTAAACTATATGTGAAAAAATTAACGAAGTATATCTCAAGAGGTGAATATCATGGAAAAGTCTGGATTGATTGTAGAAGGCGGCGGTATGAAATGTGCTTACAGTGCCGGAATTCTGGATGCCTTCTTAGACGACAATGTTACATTTGATTATTGTATGGGGGTATCTGCCGGTGCGGCAAATACTGCTTCTTACCTTGCCGGGCAGCGTGGCCGTAATCTGCGTTTCTATATAGAGCATGTAAAGGACCCCCGCTACATCAGTATCAAAAATCTGATTAAAACCGGTTCTCTCTTCGGACTTCAATATATTTACGGAACCTTAACCAATTCCACAGGAAACGACCCGCTGGATTATGATGCCTTAGCAGCAAATCCAAGTGAATTTCATTTTCCGGCAACCAATGCTGCCACCGGAAAGGCAGAATATTTTTCCAAAGAAGATTTAGGCCGTGATGATTACCGCGGCATTATGGCAACCTGTGCCCTTCCGGGCTTCTGCAAACCGATTTCTTTTCACGGCAATTATTACTATGATGGCGGTGTTGCAGATTCCATTCCGGTTGAACGTGCCATTGCAGATGGCTGCGACAAGGTAGTAATTATCTACTGCCGTCCACTTGGCTATGTCAAGCAGCCGGAGAGTTACCGTTTTCTTTACAAAAAGATGTTACGGAAATTTCCAAATACGATTACTGCAATTGATAACAGACACTTAAATTACCGGCACTCGGTAGAAGTTGCTGCAAAATTACAAAAAGAAGGACGGGCATTTCTCTTTGCACCGTCCCATCAGGTTAAGATTGGCACTTTTACCACTGACCCGAAAATCATGCAGGAGCTTTATGATTTAGGAATCAGTGATTATAAAGCACAAAAGGATGCGCTGCGTGCCTTCTTAAACAATTAACAATATTTCTTTCTGCCAGCAGCTGCCACAACCAGTAATCCAGCTGCGGAAAACATCAGAAGCAGTATTCTTCCAACCGGTGTTTCATCACCAGTTTTTATGGTTGCCGTCTTCTGTGTTGTTCCCGTCAGGGCTACCGTATTGGAACCGTTTCCAGTGGAAGGGTCTTCCTTTACGGCAACTGTCACCTTTGTAGATGCAGAAGCCAGATAGTTCCCTGTCTCTGCATACCGTACGAAATAGTCACCTGCTGTAAGCTGGTTTATCTTTGTACCATCTGTAACCTTGGTCCAATGAATTTCATCTGTGCTGTATTCCATTGCAGTAGTCAGGTTTTCAATGGCTCCATCACTTGCACCTGTTTTACTGGTATTTACAGCCTTCAGTCCTGTCGGTGCCGCCTGACCTGCCTTCCCTATCGTAAATTGCAGATGTGCTGCTTCATGATACACTCCAATACCTGTTATTGTTACCTCTGCACTTCCTGCATTTTTGTTATCCGAATAAGCAACGGTGTAATCCGTATCCTTTGTCAGTGTCTGTCCGTCATATACCACAAGTACTTCCGGTTCCTTTGCTGTTCCATCATAAATATAGGTCGTTGGATTCAGCGTTGCCGATAAATCTGCATCTGTCATCTTACGATAACGAAGCTCCACATTCTGGGCAATCTGACCATCTGCATCCACAATGGTATTTCTGTAATCAACATCTGCCGGATTTCTCTTCCTATTTGCGATAGAAAAATCTTTTGGCAGGAATCCCCGGATTGTTCCCAGGCTTTCTTCCAGTGCAACATTAGCATAATTCGAAATACCCTGGCTTACATTCTTTAATACCAGCTTTGAATCTTCATCCATTGTAAGCTTCTCTAACCAGCACTGGCCAGAACCGTCATTTCCGGATACTGTAACTTCACTTCCCTCAAGCTTTACTCCACTGTTCGTCATCCACTGTAAATCATTCAGTGCTGCTTTTGCATTTTTAAAGGTCAGTTCCTTTGTAAGTCCGACACCGCTATTGGTAATCTTTCCCTTATAGTTACCATTTGCAATGGTAAGATAGTTCCCTGAGGAAATCGTATCCAGAATCAATGTATGTCCGTTCAGGTCAAGGGTTACGGCTTTACTGTCTCCGATTGCTGCGGTTCTTCCATTTCCATAAATATCCTTCACAAATTTGATGGTATCTCCATCTTCCAGGTATCTGAAATCATTATGTGCTCCGGTTCCACCGAAGTCTCCATTCAGCATTCTCTTAGTCGTTCCATCCGTTCCAATCAACTCTGCATATTCTATGTCACTTGCTCCACAGACCATACATCTGCCGGAATATCCTGCTAAAATCGGATGTTCACAGTTATCTGCATCATATGTCTCGCCGGTTGCCATTATCTGTACCCAGTTTTCCCCGCCATCGCTATATTTTACGATATCATTCTGCGTCTGCAATGTTCCTCCCAGAAGTGTAATGTCATTTTGTGCCTGAAGCTTTGCATCCCCTGCAATTGCTGCATTGTTCGCACTCTGCATGGATATTTTATTTGCATTTATCTTTGCATTTCCTTCGATTATGGCAGCATCTCCATTTGCCTGCAGCGTAACAAATAATGAAGGTGCCGTAATCTCTGTACTTCCGGTTGATACCGTTCCCCCTTCACTGGTTATCTCAACACCATATCCATTTTCTGCATTGACAGCGAGATTTCCTTTTACCGCAGTCTTCTTTGCGCAGATTGTTACATCTTTTACTGTTTCTAATTCAAGATTGCCTTCTGCTATTGTTTCCCCCACAAGAACTATCCTGCCACTCGAACTGTTCGAATTACTGTTTCCATTGGATGACAGAAATGTATCTTTTGCTTTAAAAAATGCCTCTGTTACATTTATATTATTTCCATTATCCAGATCAAACGAATTCAGGGAACCAGTCTTTTTCAGGCTGATTTCTCCGTTCTGCTCATCCGTTGCCTCTATCAGATACTTCACCGCTCCACCTGATAAATAGATGTCCAACTGATCCGCCTCAAGCTTAACTGAACCAGCAGAGATAAATGCATCACCAGTAACATCGTCTGCATCTAAAGTTATCTCCCCGGCGGTTTTTAAGTCCACCAGAGATGTTCTTTTTCCCACTCCTGTCTATATGCCTTATTGCATATTTTATTACGGTCCGCCTGAGCAATCTAAAGCTCTGGTATTTATATTTATGTGCCACCGCAGCCCTTTCCTTTGGCTGCATTGCCAACGATTATATCATTGCTTATACCGTCCCTGCTTCCAATGCAGATGATAGCTCTGTTCCGGGACTGCTCTTACAATACGCCATGCTATAATTCTCTCTAGTAATCATTGATAACTACTCTACTCCAATCGTAATTTTGCATCCGTTTCTTCCTGTATAAATTTCTTTATCTTATCTGCGCTTTTTCGTCTTTTAGCATACCTGAACATCTGACTCTCATCCACAACATAAGAATTAAATGCTGTTTCATATATTACTGGATACTCTGATTCACTAAACATTGCTTTTATCAGCTTCTCCGAAAAAATGTCTACCAGCAATTTTTCTAAACCTGTATGCCAGACCTCATTTTTCCCTTTTGGTGATTCCGTCAAAAGATTTCTTACAACAATCATATCTTC
>ULTU01060534.1_pt1 | contig 17567 bp, 18 predicted proteins | sample 1957861 | NCBI WGS metagenome assembly ULTU01 (sample SAMEA4835742, study PRJEB28245) | human gut metagenome | biome: gut microbiome; material: fecal sample | place: Denmark | collected 2008
TCACTTTCCTTTCTTGGTCTCTTTGTTATGCCTTGCAAATTGAGATATTTAGCTATTCCCGTATATCCGATTTTCGTGTTTACATACATTTCATAAATTGTTTTAACAATTTTTGCTTCTTCTTCATCAATCTGCAAAACGCCATCGTTAATCGTATATCCGTATGGAGCAGGCCCGCCATTCCATTTACCTTGGCGAGTCTTTTCTCTACGTCCATTCATTGTTTGCTCTAATATATTTTCTCTTTCAATTTCCGCAACCGCAGATAAAACCGAAATAAGCAATTTCCCACTCGTTTGCGACGAGTCTATTCCTTCTTCAATACATATCAAATTCACGTCGTAAGTTTGCAATAACGCCAATGAATTCAATATATCTGCCGCATTTCTTCCAAATCGAGAAAGTTTATAAACGAGAACGTAATCGACGTTTATACCACTTTCAATATCCGAAAGCATCTTCTTAAACGCAGGACGACCCTCAATAGACTTACCCGATTTTCCTGCATCTTCATAAGTGTCAACCACTATCATTTCTTCTCGTTCCGCAAATCTCTTTAAGCAGTTCTTTTGCGCTTCAAGGCTATATCCATCCACTTGCATTTCCGTACTTACACGAGAATACAATAAACACTTTTTACCTTCTCTTTTCATATTGCCCCTCCTCTTCCTTTTTTATTTCTTCCAACACCGTTGGACCATATTTTTGTACTAAACGCGCCAATACTTTAATAAACGCGTTAAAATTTTCTTCATTTTCCTTTTTTGTATTTTCTTTTTTGTTTACATTATTTTGTTGTTCCAATTCTCCTTATTATTTTTGTGCATTACGTAGGTTGCTTCGCTTGAGATTTCTGTCTAATCACATTTTATTATTTAATTTAATTTCTTTTTCTTATCATTTTTCATTTTACCGACTACTCTCCGTAGCTACGCAGTTCCTTTAATTTCCTTTCCTTATCCGCACTCTTAACGGAAAGATGAGTACGGTTTGCCCTATCACACATTTTTCTCCTTATTAATTCCCGACATTACGGGTGTGTTAAGCGCATAATGCGTTCCGCTGTTATTTGCTTTCCTTAAACTCTTCCAAAAGTCTTTGATATCCCATTCTAATCAAATCCACCTTTGGAATTCTTTTCTTTTTAAGAAACGCTGTAATTTCGTCATATTCTTTGACGGGAAGCCTCGTGTTAAATTGCTTCGTTGCTTTTTCACGCTCTTCCTTATGTATGATTTCATACTTTTGTCTTGCCTTTTGTTTTGGCGTTAATTGTTTTTCCATTTTTTCACTCCTAAAAGTTTTACTTGCCTCTATTATACCGTGCTATCACGAGATAGTCAAGCTGTTTTATACCTTTCCGAGAAATTTGTTTTGCCTATTCATATATAACCTCCTAATATTTATAATTTCTGTTTTTACTTTCGTGTTTTACACGTTCTTCTTCAATTTCCGCTTCTATTTGTTGAAGTCGGGGAACTTGCGACGTAACACTTGGTTTACATAAATCTTCTACTGCAGAAAAGAATACCTTAACGGCACTTGCCCCATTTAATATACTTCTACATAAATTAGGTGCATTGCTTGCTATGTATTTACCAACTTGGGCGTATTTAACGTCTTTATCTTTTTCCGATTTGAGTTTACCGTTTTCTTTTACCATATCAAGAGTATCTTGCATTGAACGGTCAAGGCGCTCGGTTAAGCTTTTATTTTCTACCATTAACGCTACAACTTGTTCTTGCAGTTTCCCACGCTTTTTGGGCATCTCTCCGTTTTTAGCTTCTTCTAAAGCATCTGCATAAACCTGATTCTCTCGCTTAATTTCTTCAGCTTCTTCAATTATCTTTTTCGCCTTATATTCAGCAGTCGATAGATGTTTTGCTTGGCTTCCTTCTTTGCCACGTTGCAAACCGTATTTCTTTCCAACAGCTTCGTAGAAGTCCGTTTGTAATTGTTGCAGTTTAGGCTTGTCAAATAAGTCCTTGCTACATAATCTACCATCGGGAGTGATAGGGATAAGATTTAAGTGCATATGCGGAGTCGTTTCGTCTAAATGCACAACCGCCGATATTACGTTTTCTTCCCCATATCTCTCCTCAAAGAACTTGGCGCAGTCCGAAAAGAAGTTGTACTGTAACATTTTAGGTAAGCCATCAAAAAAGGCTTTGTCCGAGCCTACCACAAAAGAGTTCATCACGACGGCATCTTTTCGTGGTTTAAGACTTAATTCTTTTAACCGTTTGTTAATATACTCAGTATAACCACCAAAGGCGTTAGAGTTTATATGATAATTGTTTTTTGTTCGCTTACTATCTATTTGCGGATTGTCCGCTTCAAAGGTTTCGTCACGTTCGTTTTCTCCTTCGACGGGCGAAACTTCTTGTTTATGGTATTTCTCCATATGGCATACAAAATATGATATTTTCGTTTTCCTCCTTATTATTTTTTTGTCGAATTTAGCCTCGCAGAGCCCACACTTCGATTCTCGAAGTATAGTGGGCTACACTTTGCTAAAATTTATTAAAGTTTTCTCTCCTCCACCAAGAGATGAAAGCATTAAAAAACTCTGTACAAGATAACCTTGCACAGAGTCTTAATCGTTGAATTTTATTAAATTGTTATTCCTTTTGCTTTTAGAATATCACCTATCGTCGTAGGGTTATTCGTCTTGTCAATATAGGTTTGAATCTTCCCTTTATTCTTTTTTCGTTCCTTTCTTTCGGCATAGAGTTTTCCGTTGATATGGTCAACTTTGCTCAAGTCTTCTAGCGTAAGATTCAACAACTTTAATGCTTCTTCTAACGATAAAATATGTATTGACTTATTTTCTTTTTCTTCCGCTTGCTTGATACTCGAAAAGCGAATTTCCTCCTCTTCACCATCTTGATATTCGATAAAAATATCACACACGCTCGCCTTCCCCGTATAGGTTGCACCATACGAATATAGACGTTCTATGATAGCAATGAATTCATTAAATCTCTTCTTTTGAAAGTGCGAACTAATACAAACGTTTTTCCCGAAGAATAAGTCATCCTTCTTTTCTTCCGACTCTTTAAGTCTATGAATAAAATTTTTCATAAACTCATTTTGCGCCTTAAGATTACCTCCGTTTATCTTTTCAATTAGAGAAAGGTTATGTTCTTTTGCTTTCTCGGCGCGGTAATCATTATTTCGCTTTTTTAGCATTTTAAGCGTTTCAGGAAGGGTTAATTTTTCTTTCTCTCCTATAATTTGCAACGCTCTAATTACAGCCCAAGAATCATCGTCGCTTTTATGTAATGTTATGTCCGATATTTGAAGTTCTTCCACAAAACCTTCTACAGACGTACGGTTTTTTGCTTTGGTATAACCTTGATAAAGTTTCTGAAAATCGTAATACGTAAAACTTATCGGTTCTTTTTCGTAAAGTTCATAAGCCGTTGCTAAAAAGCCTGCGTCGTTTGAAAGCGAAAAGCCTATGATTTGACAATCGGGAATAGTTAAAATCCTCTTAATTCTTTCATAATAAAAGTCAAAAGTAGGACTGTTATAATAAACATCCTCAGGAAACGCAAGTGAAATATCACTTTCACGTTCTCTTCCCGTTAACTTAAATTTATATTCAGGATTTATCGTTATACAATCCCTTTCTAAAATATTGAACTTTTCGTCGATAAGCACATATCCAAATTCGCAGATATGTTGCCCATCACAACACTCAATATCAAATGATAAGTACCTCATTTGTTTTCCTTTCTCCTATTATACCTCTTCGACTGTAAGCACAGGCTATATTTAATCTCAAAACAGGACAATTTTTATCCAACTAAACTTCCACCACAGTCATTCCATGATTACAAACTTTTAGCAGTTTTTCAAGTTCTTTATATTTACCTTTCAATTCCAATGCTTTGAAATTAAAAACATTAAAATCTTCGCCGTTGATAACGGCTTTTATTGTCCCATTTCGCACTTGAGCGTTCAGCCATTGACGAGCTTTAGCACGAATTGCTCCACCTTTCCCGCTACTGCCGTAACCATGAATTACCGCAAGACAAGCGATTTTATTTTGCTTGCAAAGGGTTATCGACATTTTGAGATAACTCATCGCCTCATCTACCGTAGGCATCCCTTCTTCTAAATTGATTTCTTTGTACTTACTATCGTATTTCAATTTCCTCATTAAACCCAAACTTCTCAATCGCTTTTTGAATTCTCGGAATTGTAACCTTTCTACAAATATTGCTTTCATTATTCGTTATAAGTATAAATTTTCTATTACCACCATCTTCCTTGTTTAAGTCCATTGTTGCATGTCCCGTTGTACCGCTACCCGCAAAGAAATCAAGCACGATGGAATCTTTATCCGTTGCTGCACGAATAAACTCTTTAATAAGTTTTACGGGCTTTGGCGTTGAGAAAATTGTTCTATCTCCTAAAAGCAATTCAAGTTCGTCTTTTGCAGAAGAAGTTGTTCCCAAATCGTCTATAACTGTTTCAAGTGGCTTTTCAATTTCCACATACTCTTTGTCGTTCCAAACAGGCTGTTTGATAAGGTTTAAGGTTGTGTTATCTCTATCCTTAAAACAAAGCAAAACGTATTCGTGCGTTCTACGAATACCACTTTCTAAAAGTTTCTCTTTACGGTTTTTGTCAAATCTTTCGTTAGTCTTTTTCCAAACCATAGTAAAAATATTTTTCGCACCGAATATCTTACCGCAAAGCATCGTAAGTGAAAGTAATTCGTTTTCGTCTATATGAATAAACATAACACCGTTGTTAGATAGCAATTTATATGCTACTTCTAAACGTTCTTGCATAAAGTTTCCCCAACCGTTATCGTAGTTTCCGTCCTTATACTCAATATATTCTATCTCGGTATTATAAGGCGGATCAATCGGCATAACGTCGATTTTCCCTTCGTATGCAGACAACAAATTTTGCATTGCTATTAAGTTATCACTTTCAATAATTAGATTTTTCAATTTAATCTCTCCAAATAATTTTTGCCGGGCACTCGTTAAAAGCATTTTTATCTACAAACGTATTTTTGTTGATGCTTATCTTTTTTAAGTTTTTACAATAAGAGAACACCCATTCCCCTACATACGTAACGCTATCAGGTATGAAGATTTCTTTTAGCGACGTGCAGTTTGTAAAAGAACTTTTATCAATATAGGTAACACCGTTAAAGTCAATTTGCTCCAAATCTATACAACCACTAAATACGCCACGATTTATGTGAGTTACACTATCGGGAACTTTGAACGTTTTACCTACCGCACGGTTTGTTGCGCAAAGCATATGTGTTTTATCTTTGTCGTAAATGATACCATTTTCGGCAAGGAACAACTGGCTTTCACTTTCTAAAAGAAGATTTTCTGCTCCTGCAAACGGATTATATCCGATTCTATCAACGTTTTTTGTGATTACGATATTCTTTACACCCTTACAATTCCAAAAAGAATTTCGACTAATAAGGGTAACAGTTTCGGGAATTACAAGCCTATCAATTTTACTGCCGTTCAAACAGCCGATAATCGTCGTTTTGAATTTGTTATAAATAACCCCATTTTCAAAATGATAGTATGGGCTATGGTTTTCCACTTCAAGTTTCGTACAACCTGAAAACGGATTATTCTCAAAACGAATAACGCTTTCGGGCACAACAATTTTTTCTAAATTATCGCAAGCAAAGAAACAATGCTTACCAAGACAAGTAACACCACTTGGAACAATAAATTCTTTATCCGTTTTGCTTATCGTATAGTGAATTAAATTGGTTTTATCTTGATTATATAAAACACCATTTTCTAAAACAAAATACGGGCTTTCATTTATAATTTCAAGACTTGGGCATCCTGCAAAAGGGTTATTACCCATAATCCAAACTTCACTTGGAATATTAACTTTTTTAAGGTTTGTGCAGTAGTAAAAGCAATCTCCCCCAAGCCTTTTTAATGACTTCGGCAAAATAATTTCTTCTACAAAAGTATTATTCCAAAACGCACTCGCACCGATAGTAGTAATTCCATCGGGGACTTTTACTACTTTTGATTTCCCCTTATACGTTATAAGTTCATCTTCAAAAATCTCGTAATCTTCAATATCTGCCGTTTGCTCAATAACGACTTCTTTCGCTTTTTGCGGAATTATTGAATATAAAGGAACGTTTGGCTCAAATAAACCGTAATTATACACGTCGTTATCTACTTTGATAATGTTTTTATATTCCAAAAGCCCACTAACGAGTCTTGACGTATATAATATTGAGTTGTTCTTGTCGGGCTTAAAAGTTTTTATTGCCGACAAATAGTCTTTTCCCCATTGTTCACAGTAAATATCAATATTACCATTAAGAACAATATCAGGACAATTTTCTCTACCGTCTAAAACGATATCTGTAGGCTTATACCCTTTAAGCAATAACCTATCAACACACTCTAAAATAACAAAATCTTTGTGCCTTTTCAAAAAGTTTAAGGTGTCGCCAAGCACTTTGATTTTATTACCATAGTTCACCATTTGTTTTTCGGCATCAATGATAATTTTATAATCGCTATACTCTTTAACGTGAACGTCAAGTTCGTTTTCCACAAAACGAAGTGCCCAATATAAAGCGGTGTATTTCATATCCATACTAATAGCCATTTATGCTCTACCTTCTATACGTTTCATAATAAGTTCAACCGTTTGGTCGGGAGTAAGATTGCTCGTATCCACAACCATATACGGCATTTTGTATTTTTCGCAGAAGAAAACCATTTTTTCGTACTTTTCTTTTGCTTTTTTTACTTTATCAAGGTCGCTATCGTGTTCATCACGACTTCTTAAACGGTTAAAGATAGCCGTTTCATCAGCATATAAAATAACCGTTAAATCGGGAAATCCAAGTTTTTTTACAAGCAAATCGTAAACTTCGGTATTATCGTCCGTTCCGCTCCAAGCGTAGTTGGAAAGGAAATGTCTGTCGGTAATAATATTTTCATCCTTAAACATCGTGTAAAGATAAATATTTCCAAGCCCATAAAACCACGAAGTAAATAATCTATCGGGGTTAGCATTTACTTTATCTCGAATTCTAAAATAGTTATCAAATTCATCGTTTTCATCAAATAAGAAACGCAAATTTTTTTCTATAAACTTATATCCAAGACGTTCTGCTAATAGTTTACAAGTAGTTGTCTTGCCAACGCCGTCCATGCCTTCAATCGCAATATGTGCCAACTTAGTTTACCCTCCCAATTTTTTTAATTAAATCTTTTTTGCCTTCTTTTTCTATTAATTCATCAAGCGTCTTTGGCTCAAAATCGTTTACGTCCATACAAACGTTAAATGCAAGTTTATCTGCAAAATATTCTTTCATGCCCGCAATATTTTTATTGTGAACGTGACCATATAAATGAATAGTTCCGATATCCCTACCATTCCAATCCATAATTGGATAATGAAACATAACAATGTTATTATCAGAATACAAGGCATTTTCAGCGCAAAGTTCTATCTTTGTTTCGCTCGCAATTAATTTTCTTACAGGATAATCGTGATTACCTAAAATTAGATATATTTTACCATTTAGTCTATTAAGTAAATCTTTATCAAAGTGTTCTGGGCTAACAATATCTCCTAAAATCCAAACCGTATCGTTATCAGAAACTTTTTTATTCCATTTATCAACAATGTATTCGTCCATTTCTTTAACGTTTGAAAATGGTCTATCACATAGTTTCATTATTCGTTCGTCGCCAAAATGTATATCACTCGTAAAAAACGTTGCCAACTTAGTTTGCTCTCCTATTTTTCTCTTCGTTCTTTTTGCCTTTAGTGAATCCGTCTAAAATCTCCAAATAGCCACTTACACGGCGTATTCTTGTTATTTCTTTACTTTTACAAACGGGGCACTCGTCAAACACACCGCTTGCGCCACACATATTACAAACGTCTTTAGGGAAATTAAATCCAAGATAATGAACACCTGATTTAATAGCGTGTTCAATGTATTCAAGTAAGCCTTCGTCATTCCCAAGCGGTGCTTCGCCAAGTTCTACATAGGTAATGCATCCACCATTGCAAATATCGTGGAATAGTCCTTCTAATTGAATTTTTCTAAATGCCGATAAATCACTATCCACGTTAATATGGAAAGAGTTTGTATAAAATTCCTTTTCAAAGATTTGAACGGACGGTGTAAATTCCGTTCTATCCATATCGATAAATCTGCCCGATATAAGTTCTCCACTCGTTGCCAATAGTGAGAAATTAAGATTATACTCTTTTCTTAAAAACTCACAATAATCACGCATATGTTTTACAAAGCCAAGCGCTGAAACGTAAGCGTCCGCATTGTTATAATATCTTTCACCCGTCAATACTTCAAACGCTTCAGACAAACCGATAAATCCAAGAGATAAAGTTCCGTGACGGAAAACTTGTCTAACGTCGTCAAAATCTTCTATCCAAAGATGATGCTTTTTGTTGATAGGGAAATCTTCGGGCAAGCGAGAACAAACCTTATTAAATCTATCAAGCAAAATATCCTTGGTCGTTTTTGCCACGCTATCCCATTTATCAATAAACTTTGCAATTTTCTCATCAATGGAAAGTTTACCAAACTCCCTATCCACTTCTAAAGCAAGTCTAGGAAGATTGATTGAAATGTTGTCTATATTTCCACGACCAATAGAAGAATTTTCGCCAAACAAATCCGCCACCACTCTTGTTCTACAACCCATAATGGCAAGTTTTTCAGCATCAACGTTTTTATTAGGCTCACTGTCACAAAGAACGTAAGTAGGTATCATCTTTTTAGCCGTGCAAAGTAGAGATTTTTTAAGTAAATCGTAGTTTTTATCTTCTTCAAAACGATTTACCCCACCTTTAACTTTGAAAATAATGTTTGGTTTAAAGATTAAATCCCCTGCTTTTTCAAACTCATCAATAAGCGTGTAAGTAATAAAGCGTGCAAATTCATCTTTAGCAAGACCGATATTAAGAGAAACGTAATAAGAAGTTTGCCCCATACGGGTATGGGTATCACTACACCAAACGATTAGATTGTAAATAGCGTTTGAAATCGTGCTTTTATTATTTTCATTAAAGGCAACGCCTAAATTTTCTAAAATATAAGCAATTTCGTTATCAAAGTTCGCGATTGCCATACCGCCCGACTGTTCGTTTCCGATATCGGCGAAAAGTTTCTTAATATATTCAAACGCAACAAGGATTTTTCTTTGCTCGTTCATATCCTTAAAACGCTCGTAAGGAAAATCTTTTAACAAGTTAAAGGTAAGGCAATTATAAGTCAGCCCGTAAGCATCAAGGTCGTGAATATGAATATAACCTTTTTTATGAAGGTCGCTCCATTCAATCGGAAGGCTATTTAATATTTCTTCTTTTCTTTTTCTTTCGCCAACGTTATAAACTTCGCCAACGTAACTATAGCGATTTGCAGCGTTTTCATTACACTTTTGCATTACTTAACCCTCCTAAATTCTTGATTCGTCGAACCAACGTAAGGTTTTACTGTAGACTTTAACTCTTCCTTAAATGAACCCGTTTTAATATAAGTGATATTATCTAAAAGTTCTTTAGGTACTTCCTCAAATTCGTGTCCCGTATACACGGCAATATCAAACCCTTCAAGTTTTTTCACTATATCAATAAGCGCATCTACTTGCATAAGAGGTTCCCCACCTGAAAAAGTGACCTTTTTATTTATAACTTCTTTTTTAAGAACTGTCACAAGTTCGTCCGTTGTTATTTCCGTTCCGTTTTTCATTTCCCAAGTTGAAGGGTTTTGACATCCTTTGCAATGCAAGTCGCATCCTTGAAAGAATACAACCGTCCTAACTCCCGGACCATCTACGAGGCTACGATTAAATTTTATTGAATTAATATATACTACCATGCTATCGCCTCCTCGTAAAAATATTCTTTCAAAGCTCGTTTATGACTTTTTTCTTTGGCGTTCGCTCTCTTCACCCTAAACTCTAACGATTCTTTCTTAGTCGTCTTTTTTGAAAATCTTGCAATGTTATATTCATCAAGCTCGATTCTTTCATCAAATGATTCTATCTGCAATTGCTCACGATGATTTTTCGCATGTAAATATGGGTCTGAATCATTTCTTGCTTTCAACTTATAAAAATCTTCCATAGAAATTTCTACAACTTCTTTTATTGTATTTTTATGATAATGTTTTGCTCTTCCCTTTTGTCTTGCAATTTCAGCCGCTTCTTTTGCGCTTTCTGCATAAATTGCAAAATCAATCCACACACAATTAAGTCTGCCAACGTGTCCACATTTTGTTCTTACTGAAAAGTATTTTTCCATTTTGCTTTCGCTCCTTGCGTTTTTCTTGACTACATTGTACAAGAAACAAAAACTTTTTAACAGGACAACTTTTGTCCTATGATTAAGTTGTAGCTTTATATGTTTTTACAGTTATCAGGCCCTCTTCGACTTCATTCACTAATTTTAATTGTACACCTTTACCATTTTTAGATATTTTACTTAAATTGGTTGTTGGCGTTTGAAAAAACTCCAACACATTAACCCCAACTCGTCCTCCTCTTATCTCTAAACTTTCTTCACAAATTCTAATCAATCTTAGTTTTGAAAACTCAAATTTATCTTCTTTTGTCTCAAAAAGTGATTGTGGTATATAGAAAAAGAAATCTTCATTTGTTGCCTTTAAAAGTGATATTTCAGAAACAATATCAATGCATGAATTTTTAACAATCCCTAATGATTTTTGAATATTTGCACAAGTTTCGGCAACTCTATCTCCACTTTGCCTAAATAAGCGGGCAGACATCTCAAAAATTCTTTTATATTTTACTCCAATAATATTATTTAAGAGATATTTATGCAAATCATTTTTTATCCAAAAAGATTCTTTTTTCTTATTTGAAGCTTCAAGAAATTTTGCAAACTCACAAATGGTGTCGCAAATAAATGGCAACGTGATTCTATAACCGCTGTTTTTTGTACTATAATTAAAGTTGTTTAACATGCCTTCGTGAGAACAAAAGTTCCTGCATGAAATCAATTTATTCTTTAATTCTTGTGGCACATTAAGTACGGTTGTAATATCGCTAAATTTAGACCAATCACCATATATTGGGATATCATAATTAAAAACAATTGCTTCTTCAAAATCTAAAAACATTCTTAAAAGATTTTCACTTGCCGTTTTATTGATTTCTCGTATATCTGCATTTTCATTACCATAACAAAGAATTGGGATATTCTTATCCCTATAAAACTTGACTTTATTTAACTTTTTAAATGATTCATGAGAAATATAATTATTTGTTTTTGAATCAAAAAAACAAACGTTATTATGATACAAATAAGCGATTGCTAAAAATGGTGGAACTAAACAACAGACTTCGCAGAATTTCTCAACATCTTTAATCTCTATAGTGAAGTCATTATCAAAATAAACCCCTATATTACTTCCTTTGTCTATTGTAAGCAAATAGGAAGCTTCTTGTTTTTCTAAACTACCCGAAACATCGAACCTGGGTGAATTTAATCGTTTTGATAAATCCAACTTAAAGTATACTTTATCCTGTTCTTCTATACTAAGATTCCCATATTCTCTACCAAATATATCTTTTAATAAATCTCCACAAGGTTTATCCTTTCGAATATCTGCTTCATAATTAGTTAGGAATGTGTTTTTTAATCCTTCTATTAAACAGTTTTGAGCTTCCCAACTTGCCTTAAATTCTAATTGATATAAGTCACATCCCCAATTCTGGAATATGTATCCTATCAAATATTTTAATCTTTTTTCATCCAAAATCGGCATAAGCAATGCTAACATTCCTGCCATAGTTAACACGCCTTCCTTTGAATATACCAATTTATCCGAAAGGCTTGGAAACACACGTATAAATGATTCCTCTACTTGAAAAATTCTAGCAACTTTTGTTGAAATAACTGCATGTAAATTCATGTTCCTAAGTTGCTCTATTAAGTAAAAATAATACGTAATACCATCTACAACCTTTTCGCTTTCCTCACTAAACATAGTAAATTGCTTGTTTGAAAAATTTCCATATATAAAAGGAAAATGTTTTTTTAGCAATTCTATATCTATCTTTTCAATATCAAGACTAATATCCGAAAAATAAACATATCTAAATAATCTTTCTATTTGAACAAAATATGAAGACATTTGCCCCTTAAAATTAAGCAAATCAACTCCTGTTATATAATGTTTTTTTCTATAATAAATCTCATCTATGGGCGCATTGAGAAAATCTAAAGACCTAATATTATATTTTTTCTTTTGTTCCATAAACACCTCCATTTACATACATATTAAAACATTATAAATTCTTTTCACAGGACAACTTTTGTCCTATAACAAACCATTATGCATTGATTTTTTTATCTTTTTATGGTATAATATCCTTGTTCTTAATTGAAATCTCTGGAGCATTGCCTAGGCTAAGCAAAGGAGGTAGATATTATGGAACAAAATATCAAAGACCTTGGCTTCGTTGCTGGGGCAAATCTCAAACGTCTTATCAAAAACTCGGAGTATAAAACGCAAGAAGAATTCGCTTTTGAATTCGGCACTGACGTTCGCACCGTCGGAAGATGGGTGAACAAAGGTATCAAAAATCTTGACACTATACAGCAAATCGCAGATTTTTTTGGTATTGACGCTTTGGCGTTCTTCTCTGTATAAGGGAAGAACGTTTTTTATTTTAGATTGTTACGAGTCATAAACTCTTTTAAGTAATGATATTCTATATCATTTTTATCGTTAATAAAATGCAACCGATAGCCGTAAATGGTGCTATCTCTAAATGGTAATATAAGCATAGGGAGCAATGCTACTGGTAGCCAACATAAAAGTTTCCAGATGTCGTCTAAAAACAATAATATTTCTACGCTTATCGCTAAAGGAATTAGGCAAACACAAACTCTCAATAATATAAGCCACCATTTATCTTTGGTTGCACTTATCATATCATTATCATCCAACTCCGCATAACGCCAAAAAGAAGGAATGTCATTATATTCTAATTCATATTCTCTTGGACGCATTTTAAAAAATTGTATAATTCCTTGTGCTATACATATGATACTGCTAAATATAGGTAGTATCCAACCATAAGGCTTTGCAACAAACAAAAATGAGCATACCAAATATATTAGCAAGAGAATCAATCCTATAATAGAGCGCTTTTCAACTTTTTGGTTTTCTCGTTTTAATTGACTCTTCTCACCATTATAACGCCAAACCCTTTTTGCCGTTTTCACAAACTCGATGATTTTGGGATCATCTTCGCGCAATTGGTCAACTAAAGTCCTTTGCCTATCTTTCAAGGATTTCAACTCTTGTTGCACTTCTTCAAGCTGTTCAAAAACTGTTTTATTTTCACTCATTTTTCAATTCCTCTTTTGCTCTTTCGACATAAGATTTAAATCGCTCTGCGCCACAAATCGTATCCCCTACCGCATAGGAAATCGCTCGATTTTCAACAACACTTGCAGTAAGTTCGTTAAGCAAATCTATCGTCTTATTTAATTTTTCTTCCATTGACGAAAGTTTGATATCTTTCAACTTGCTAATTTGTCTATGTAGTTCTTGATTTTGTTCTTCTAAATCAAGTTTTTCTATTTCCGACTGTGAGAGTAAACTTCTATACGCATCAATATCGCTGTCTTTTAATTTTCCTGACTCAACGGAAACAAGCAGTTCTTCCTTTAACTTTACCATTTCGGTTTTAAGGGCAGTATTTTCCTTCTCAAACATCCCAAAAATTGAAATAAAATAATTTGCATCAAATTCGTTTGTCCCTATCTGTTTGTAGACAGCAAACGCAATGGTAGCGTCATAGATAATTTTCATATAACTAACTATCGTATCAATTTGAATAGTCTTTTCGCCTTTGTGTTTATGTGCGTTGACTTTTAACGTATAGTCCTGCATTTTTGTATAAGTAAAATCATCAACACGCAGCACGTCCTTAAAAAAGTTTTTAACGTCATCTCTTCTTAAAAGTTCCCCGCAAGTTTCTCTTGCTTTAATATCAAACCCACAAAAAACAGCAACGCCTTTTACAAATTGCTCTTGTAAATCAAGATATGCATCATAAAAGGAATTACTCCCCGACTTTATATTTTTTTCTAATGTCAAGTAGCGTTCATATATTTTATAATTAATTTCTTGCAAATGCTTAAACATAGTTTTCTCCTATTAACACTTTATACCAAAATAATTCAAAAGCATTTTATATTGATCTTGACCAAAACGGCAAGTTTCAATTAAATAGTTCTTCTCGCTCTTCCATTCATGGAGCCCACGATAATATAGCCACTTGTTTGCATCATCAATATAAAATGGAATAAAGTTATTTTTCAAACATTGTTTAAATGCTATAAGACGACCAATTCTACCATTTCCGTCTTGGAACGGGTGAATCGTCTCAAAACGATAATGGAATTCAACTATATCTTCAAAAGCGACTTTTTTAATAGAATTATACCAGGCGATAAGTTTCTTCATCTCGGAAGCAACATCAGCAGGCTTTGCAGTTTCTATACCTCCTACCACGTTCGGTAAAGATTTATACTTGCCTGCGCCATAAGTTTTAGCATGTTCCGTGCCTTCTTTTAAGATTTTTTGCAATGTTAAAATAAATTCTTCAGAAAGCTCGTCCATAGCGTTATCTATGACGTAGTCAATACATCTAAAGTGATTATTCGTTTCAATAATATCATCAATTTGAACGTTAAACGGCAACTCTCCAACCGTTTTAGTCTCAAAAATATAACGAGTTTGTTCTTCAGTTAGTTTACTTCCCTCTATGTGGTTAGAATTATACGTTAACTTGATTTGCGTTTCGTGATAAAGCCCACCGCTAACCTTTAACTTCTTTTCCGTTTGTAAAGTTTTAAGTATAACGTTCTCTTCCACTAAGTCCGTATTATCTACACCTAAAAACTCGGCTATCTTTTTAGCGACTTTATCGTTTATATCTTCACCCTTGCCGATTTTAGCAATAGTTCTTGAAGAAATACCGATTTCATCGCAAAGAGCAGACTTTGTAATGCCTTTCTTTTTAAGCGATTCTTTTAATTTAACCTCATTGATTATCATTTTTTCACCTATAAAAACAAAAATCTTTACTTCGTATGGTAATATTATACCCCAAAAGTAAAGATTTTGCAATAGTTTTTATGTTGATAGTAAAGAAATATTATTATCGTTTCAAAAAATATCAATGTTGTTCTTTTATTGCTTTATATGTATTCTTTTCTTCTTTATCGTTCTAAAAGCGTGACACAAGCCTTGCAAATCTTTGGGTAGATAACTTAAAGCTTTTTCTTCTAATTCAATAGAAACTCCATAATACGCTTCAGCAATGCTTCCTGCCATCGCGCCGATTGTATCAGAATCCCCACCGATACCAACGGCATTACGAATTACGTCTTCAAAGTTTTCTCCGTCTAAAAACGCAACGATAGCGTGTGGAATACTCCCTTCACAAGTCACCCAAGCACCCCAATCGTCATAACCGTAATTTCCCATCAACCATTTAATAGCAAAGTATTTATCTTTCAACTTTGGATAATACTCACTCATTCTTTCACGAATATATGCCTTATCGTTGCCAATTCTTGCAAGATATACTGCCATGGCAATCGCTTCTGCGCCTTTTATTCCGTCAGGGTGATTATGAGAAATTTCCGTCACCTTTTTAGAAAGCATTTTTACTTCTTCTTCCGATTCCGCAACCCAACCTACAGGGCTTATTCGCATACCTGCCCCATTTCCGTAACTGTTATACGGAACACTTCTTTCAAACAGCCATTTATAAAACATAGCGCCCCATCCAATTCTCGGATAGGGTTTAGCTATATCTTTCATAGTACGAACGGTTAATTCTCCTAAATTATCGTAATTCCCTTTACTTAATAACAATGCCTTTGCAACGGCAAGCGTCATTAAACTATCGTCCGTAAAACGACATCCGCTTGCAAATAACGCAAAATCCTTACCACGATTTCCATCTTCTACAAACTCAAATCTACTACCAACAATATCTCCGATAATTGCTCCTATCATTTACGCAACCTCCCAATCAAAAGAATTATTTACTATAAATCTCTTCTTGTTTTTCCAATTAGATTGCTTACGTTTGGTCATTTCCATAACAGAAATACCATACTCTTGTTCAATATAGCGTATATGCGCAGGGATTTTCTCCGCCGTATGCCTTACGCTATAACTACAATGCTTTTTAAATTTTCTTAAATTGTATAAAGAAATTCCTTGTTCAAAAACTTCTTTGTTGCTTCTTCTATATGCTTGCACAAAGAGAAAGTATTTTGTTCCTTGTGCCATTAAATAAAAGGTTTGTTCACCTTTTGCAGTGGTTGTACAATAAATATAATTTTTCATTTGTATTCTCCCGAAAAATAATTGTGCCACTTTAGTTAAAATAATCAGGGTGAACTTTGTTCAAGTCCACCCCTTACGCTAATTATGCTACCATTTTTAAGAGTTCGTCACGACTTAAAAGATGTTTCGTTTCTAACGCGCTCACGATTTTATCGAATACCCCTTTATGTTCTAAAATGATATTCTTTACTTTTTCGTGCGTTTCGTTTAGAATTTCTACCCGTTTTGCGACGATTTTTTGACATTGTTCCTCGCTCATTACACCGCCACGAACCGTATTGCATTGCAAATACTCATATCCGAATTTCCCGCTTTCAGTTATTATACAATCAAGAATTCTTAATACTTGCATCATATCGTTTGAACATCCGCAAGATGCCTCGCCGAACTCAATAATTTCAGCCACTCTACCGCCAAGAGCGATAGCTACGTCATCTATTTCCTGATTACTCCTAGAGCAGTAGTAATCTTCTTCATAAATCATACGGGTATGACCTTTAGATTGACCTTGCGGAATAATCGTTGCCGTCGATAATTTATCGGGTTTTAAGTACAAGGCAACGATTGCGTGTCCCGCTTCGTGAACGGAAACCAAATGCTTTTCGTTGTCCTTAATTTCCCCTTCTATACCATGAAAAGCAAGTCTATTCATAGCCGTTTGGAAACAATCAAAATCAATACTCGTTTGTCCCCTTTCAATAGCAAGAATACCCGATTCATTTACAAGACATTCAAGCTGTGCCCCCGAATATCCCGAAGTTACTCTCGCCACGTAATCCACGTCAAGGCTCTTTTCTATCGTAATCTTATCGTAATAAAGGCTTAAGATTTTCTTTCTGTCTTCAAGTGACGGCAAGCCAATCTCAAAAATCCTATCAAATCTGCCCGAGCGAACAAGCGCAGGACCAAGACGGCGAATATCATTACAAGTGGCAACGACCAACACTCCGTTTTCTTCCTTAAGCAAATCAAGTTCTTGAAGAAGAATTTTCATTGCTTTGTCGTTCATTTCCATATAGAATTCATCACGACAACCTGCAATTTTATCAAACTCGTCAATAAGTAAAAGGCAAGGTTTCATTTCCTTTGCTTTAGCAAATGCTTCTTGGATAAATTCTTCCGAATTATCTCTCGTGCAATCCGCCGCACG
>ULTU01013448.1_pt1 | contig 17520 bp, 13 predicted proteins | sample 1957861 | NCBI WGS metagenome assembly ULTU01 (sample SAMEA4835742, study PRJEB28245) | human gut metagenome | biome: gut microbiome; material: fecal sample | place: Denmark | collected 2008
AAGACATGACTGAGAATAATGACAACTATATCCGCACCTATCGCAAGACAGAAACCGCGAATACTTTGACCGCCGGGAAAGATATCTCGCTCATTTCAGGCAATGATATCAAAGCGAGAAGTACCACCGTAGCTAGTGAAAATGGGCAGATTTCCATGAAAGCTGCTGATGATGTAACCATCGAAAACGGATATAATAAAGCTATGGATGACTACGGCTTAAAGTACAAAGAAAGTGGCTTCCTCTCTCATAAGACAACAGCCATAAAAAGCCATGACGAAAGCAAGACGGCAATTGGCAGTATGCTTTCTGGAGACAAAATAAGCATTACTTCTATTGGAAACACCACTATCACCGCATCCAATGTGGTAGGTACGAACGACGTGTCTATCACTTCTGGTAAAAATACGACTATCACCAGTGCAGAAGAAGTAGAGCAGCACGACTATGAGAAACGCGTCAAGAAGAGCGGCCTGCTCTCGGGTGGCGGACTCGGATTTACCATCGGGACGGAGAAGCGGAAAGATCAGTATAGCGATGCTGACCTTCTTCAGAAAGCATCCACCGTGGGAAGTGTAAGCGGCAATGTGTCGATCGAATCGGGCAACAAGACGGAAGTCGGCGCGTCAGCCGTACTCGCTGGGAAGAATATTTCTATCACAGGCGAGAATGTACAGATTTCCAGCAAGGACAATGTGTATCACAGCGATGAAAAGCACGAGTATAGAAAGAGCGGGCTCACTGTCTCTGTAGGCGGTGATACGATAAAGGCTCTTCAGAAGGTAGAAGCACCGCTAGCAAAAGCAACGGCTGTTTCGGATAACCGTCTCAAAGCACTTTATGGCTATGAAGCCTATGATACAGTAAAGTCTGACCTAAAAGGTGAGAACTCCGCGCTGAAAGATCTTTCAAGTGGCAAAGTACACTTGGCCGTATCTGTCGGCATCGGAAGTACATCCAGCCAGTCGGAAAACCATAGCGTAAGAACAGAAGCACAGGGAAGCACCCTGAGTGCTGGAGAAAATGTCTCGATACAGGCTAAATCTGACATGGAAATCAAAGGTTCCGCTGTAGAAGGTGAGAATGTCACATGGCATGTAGGCCAAAACCTGACTATTACTTCAGCAGAAGAAACGCAGCAGCAGAACATGACCGAGTCCAGCAAAGGAGGCAGTCTCGGCGTTTCTATTTCTGCACATGCCCCGATTACTGTAGAAGGTAGCCTCTATGCAGGAAAAGGCAAAGAGAATGATACGTCAGTTTCTTATAAAGAAAGTACTATCCAAGCCAGAAATGAGCTCATTTCCCACAGCGGGAAAGACACGAACCTGATAGGCAGTACCCTGGGCGGAGGTAAGGTCACGATGAATATCGGTGGAAATATGAATATCACGAGCCAGCAGGCCTCTCATCACTATACATCGGAGAATGCTTCGGCTGGCATGCATGTCAGCACACTTCCGGGCAAGGTCAACTTGACCGGCAACGCCTCTCGCGGCAGCATGCGAAGCGATTTTGATAGCGTTACTTCGCAAAGCGGCATCCATGCCGGAAATGATGGATACGAGATAACGGTCAAAGAAAATACCCGCCTCAAAGGCGGACTGATCGATAGCGTAGCAAATGCGGATAAGAACCGCCTCACCACAGGTACACTGGCATGGGAAGATATGAAAAACAGTGCAGACTACAAAGCGGGCGGTCTGGGGATTTCCTACGCTTCGAAGGACGAAGGCACCAGGCTGAATGAGAGGGGCCTCACGCCATCGATTTCCCCTGCCATCAGAGGAAGCGCTGACAGCACGACTAAGTCTGCAGTGTCGGAAGGGACGATTACTATCATAGACAGGGAGCACCAGAAGCAGGATATTTCGAAGCTGAACAGAGATACAAAAAACAGCCTGAATCAGCTGCAAGAAATCTTTGATAAGAGCAAGGTAGAAGAAAAGCAGGAACTGATAGGCATGCTGGAAAAGTACGGCAATCAGGCAATCCATAAATATGCCGAAAGCAAAGGATGGGAAGATGGTTCTACGGAGAAGATGCTGCTTCATGGAGCCTTTGGCGCCCTAATGGGGGACATGGCAGGAGGCAGTGCGGCTTCCGGTGCCTTATCTGGCAGTGTGAATGAGTATATGATGGGATACTTAACCAAAACAAAAGGTCAAGACTGGGTACAGAAACACCCAGATACCGTACAATGGATCAGCGCTGGAGTAGGAGCTGCTATAGGAAAACTTAGTGGTAAAGATGTATCTGATGCAATTAATATTGCCTTGACTGCAACTAAGTGGAATAAATTAGCCTACGAAAGACTTACAGAAGACGATGTAAAAAATTTTCTATGCAAAAAGAGCGGACAACAAATGACTGACAAAGAAATTGAAGGACTGCTACTGGATATCTTAGTCAAAGTCCGCTCATTGGATCCGGAAGCAGACCAATCAAAATATTGGGAATATGGTAATAAAGAATCCGAAAATGCCGTGGTAGATTGCTTAAAGGAACATGGCATTGATGATGAGAATATAGCACGCATTATGGATGTGTATTTTAAAGAATTTCTGGAAGCACATCAGGAGGATTTGAATATAATCAGGAAAACACATGACTTTAATCAATCCAAGTCAGATACACTAGGGAACATCTATGAACTACCTGGCATTAATGTGACTGCCAAGAAAAATCATTCATTATCAGAAGAATGCAATCATTCAGATTGGTATGAGGCTAAGATGGATCTAGAAAGAAACTTGGCTGCTGACTTGGCAGATTCAAGAGAGAACTTTCTTACGAAATTAGCGCTAAAATCGCCGGAAGTTTCTATGATGAATTATAGTGGGCTAAAAACAGTAGGATTTATTGGTGCAGAAGCTTCGGAACGGACATTGCATACACCAATTGCCTCCCAATTCTTAAAATATAGCTTAGCTGGAAGTGGAAAACCATTGTCCTTTGCCTATGGCTCTGATGTGTCAACAGATTTGGAAAACTCCGAAATATTAGCGACTAAAGTAAAAGAATTAGCGAGAAACATGAAACCCGGTGAGAAAAAATATTTTTATTCATCTATGGATTTTAACGGCACTAATAATTATGGTTATGCTTCGCGAGACCAACAATTGGCTTATGGCAAAGTAAAGTTGGCAATTAGTATAGAGAAAGATAAAAGTGGTCATATTTCTTATGTAGGAGAAGTTGGTGATACATATAATTTTGATTGGCATGGACTCACCAAGCCAAACTACCAAAATGAACATATTAAGCTTGTTATGAATAATGGAGCAGTGATATATCAAAAAATTGGGGCGTTACAACCATTTAACTGGACAGCTTCTATAAAAGGCCATATATAGGAAGGAGCCAAAACAATGAGAAACTTGACTCTGAGAAAAATAATCTTATGGATAATAGTAATTGTTCTTGGGTATCATGTTATATTTGGCACAGCGAGGGCTATTGAAGATTTTAAGTGGCCTAATGGGTGGTATAATGAAACTATACAAGCTTTTGGGGATAGACTTAGGATTTTAATTGCTTCAAGACCAAACCAAAAAATACCATGGACAATGGTAGATATGCAACCAGAAGAACAATCTGATATTCGCACTGGATTCATTGCAACACACTTAGATAGCAATGTCTATGATTATGAAATGGAAATGGGATGGTTTTACCAATATAAGGTATTATACGTGCTCGGTCGAGATGGATTTTGGATAATACAGGCAGATCCATTTCATATTACTTTGCTACGGAATGAGAATATTCCGGACAAGGATTCCCAAGATTTGGATGAATCGATAGCAAAGTATGAAAAGTATGGAAAACAATTTACCCAGGCTTATTCCGCAGCTGAATTAACACCAGAAGAACGAAAGGCCTACATTAAGTTGCAAGAAAAAGCACAACCTAGAATTCAAGAACTAAAGGAACTGGGATTGTATCCGTAATATCTTGACGAAATAATGTCACCATCACCAGCAAAGACAATGTATATCACAGTGATGAAAAGCACGAATACAAGAAGAGTGGACTCACTGTCTCTGCTAATGGTGGAATTGCTGACATACTAGCAGATACCATTGATTATGCAAAGAAGGCTTCCAATGCTAGAGATAAACAGCTAAAAGCACTCTATGGCGCAGAAGTCTATGAAACCATTGCCAAGGGGAAAGACTCTTTGAACAGCATCCTGTCCGGTGCAGCCTCCGAGGCCACCATGGAAGGCGTGCAGCCCATGCTTGACACCTTCCTGAAAGACCATCCGGATATGAGTATGAGGTAAATCAATCAAGCCCAGAAACAACACCATTTATACCTTTATTCAAAAACACGCTTAAAAATTTTTTCGGCGGTCTTGACATTGGGCTCATTATAGTTTGCGATCTACATTGGCATATTTCCGTGCGATGTATTATAATGTATACGACAAATTGTAAAAATTATTTTTAGAGATCTTACTATATGTATCGCTGCAACGCTGCCCTGCCGTGATGCCTCTGGATCTATGGGCGGCCAAAGGGTAGAGCATGGTAGATGAATATAAGAAATTCATCGGGGTACTGATCCTGGTCATTGCGGCCGCGGTCTCTGTATTCGTGATGAAGACGTACTACCCGGAATTTTATGACCAGACGATTCAGCTGACACTGGCGGGGGATATTGATGGCTTAGGTGATTATATCTCCTCTTTTGGCTATGGAGCCTTTGCGGTGAGTATTGGGCTTTTGATTTTCTGTAATGTCTTCGGGATCCCGACGATCCCCTTTCTTACAGTGAACGGAGCTCTTTTTGGTCTGATTCCGGGACTGGTGATCTCCTGGCTGGGGGAAGTCTTGGGAATCGAGCTGAGTTTTCATATCGGGCGTATCTTCTTCAGGCAGGAAGCGAGAAGCTTCATCGAGAAGCGGCATATGCTCGAGAAGCTCGATAAATACAGCAGCGTGAAGCATATGATACTTACGAGAGCGATTCCCTATTCGCCGAATATTCTCTTCACGGCGGTCGCGGTGGTGTCGAAGCTGTCATCGAAGGAGCATTTCAAGGCGACGCTCATCGGAAAGATCCCCTCGGTCGTGATCGAGGTGGTCTTGGGACATGATCTCATTTATTTTCAGGAGCACAGCACGCGTTTCATCTTGCTGTTCCTTCTGCTGATCGGCGGCTGTGTGTCGCATCGGATGTATAAGAAGAAACATCCCAACAGGGATGAATAAAAGGATGCCGAAAGGCATCCTTTTTTGCCTGGGGCTGATGGGAGAAAAGAGAGAGATTCCCGTGGATTTTCTTCGGCCTCTTCTGACTGAGGGAGCGTGCGTCCTTGACTCGGGAAGAACGAGGGCGCAACGCCATGAGCGGGGCTTGCTCCCTTTCCCTTCTTTCTGATAGAGTATATAATACAATCAATGATACGAAAAAGAAGGTGAAACACGTGGGACTCTTGCATCGGATTTCTTCCTGTTTTACGAAGAGCTCTTTTACTTCCTGCTCTTGTGATGAGCGGGGGCGCGCTATAGATGAGGGAGCCAGGCAGATCCTCGCAGCACTGGAAGAAGCGGGGAAAGAGGGCTATATCGTGGGCGGGTGCGTCCGCGATCTTGCGATGGGAAAGGTGCCGCATGACTGGGACATCACCACATCGGCGCGTCCGGAGGAAATGCTCTCTATCGCTGCTTTGCGTGGTTGGAAAGCGATCGATGGCGGCGGACGCCGGTTCGGGACGGTCATCATTGTCCTGGGCGGTGAAAATTACGAAGTGACGACATTCCGCAGCGAGAGGTATGGGAGTGATGCTCATCGGCCGAGTGAGGTGTTTTTTGCAAAGACACTGAAAGAGGATCTGATGCGCCGCGATTTCACGGTGAATGCCATGGCAATGGATCGTAGCGGCCGTCTTTATGACGAGTTCGGCGGACTTTCGGATATAGAGAGGAAGCGTCTGCGGACGGTAGGGGATGCAGGAGAGCGTTTTTCGGAAGATGCGCTGCGCCTGTTTCGCGCTTGCCGGTTTGTCGCTCAGCTCGACTTCATGGCGGATAGCTCGCTGGTAAAGGGGATGGAGAGTGCTTTCCCGCGGGTCTCGGGGCTGTCGCTTGAGCGTGTGCGCCAAGAGATGGACCGGCTGCTCGTTTCGAAGCATGCTGCGCGCGGCATGGATCTTCTGGTACGAAGCGGCCTCGCTCGCTGCTCCTGCCGCATCAAGGAAAAGGGAGCATATATGGAAGTTCCCATCCTGCCCGAGCTTTCTCATCTGGTGGGGCTGCCGCAGCAAAGGGAATTTCATAAGTATGATGCATGGTATCATACACTTGCAGTGCTTGAGGCGGTGAGCCCGGAGCCGCTTTTACGCTGGGCAGCGCTGCTTCATGATGTAGCCAAGGGGATGCCGGGGATCCGCGCGATACGGAAAGGCCGGCTCACGGACTATGGCCATGATAAGAAGGGGGCAGAGATGGCAAGGGATATCCTTACGCGCTATCGCCGGTCTCCTGCTTTCACGGAAGAGGTGGTCTGGCTGGTGGAGAATCATATGCGTTTTCATTTTTTCGCCAATTCACCGGAAGCGGATGCGGAGAAATGGGTACGCCAGCTCGCAAGAGACCGCGTATTCTCTTCTTCTGAAGCGATGGCGGAGAGCTTTCTCCATCTCAAAGACCTTTGCAAGGCGGACATCATTGGCTGCGGACGACCTCTTTCTGCGACAGAAGGGCACGAAGCATTCGGCAACTATATGGCAGAGCTCTCGCGGCGTATGCCTGTTACCAGCAAGGAGCTGCACTATCCGAAGGATGTACCCGCTATTCTTGCTCCGCATGTCGCAGAGGGCATGAATAATCTGCTTTTCCGCGTGCAGAATGGCGATCTGGATAATACGGAAGGAGCGCTTCACGAGGCGGCACTGCGATTTAAAAAGAGACACGGTATGTAAGGGAATGAGGATCCTGTGATGTATTCATGGCATTCCCGCACCGTGACCCCATTTCTTTTCTGAAAGGATCATCGTATGGATCAGGGACAGCCCAGAAATAAAATGCGCATGAGAAGCGTCAACATCTCGAAAGCCATCAGTGTTTTGGTGGCTCTTCTTGTGCTGCGTCTTTTCTGGGTGCAGGTCATCGAAGGCAGCCGCTATGAAGAGATGGCGATGAATCAGACGGAGGGGAGCCAGACGCTCTACTCACCGCGCGGTACGATCTATGACAGGAATGGGAAGGAAATGGCTTTTTCCATCATGGTGAAGTCTCTTTATGGCGATCCGGGAATGCTAAATGTCTCTCCCAAAGAAGCGGCTAAGGCGCTGGCACCGATTCTGCACAAAAAAGAGAAAGACATCGAGGAACGACTCTCGCGAGATACGAGCTTCGTATGGCTCGAGCGCACGATGGATCCGGAAGACTCGGACAGGGTAAAGGATCTCATCAGGGAAAGGAAATGGGAAGGCCTCAGTTTCGTGGATGAAAGCCGTCGTTTCTATCCGAATGGCTCCATGGCGGCGAATGTTCTCGGCTTTGTCGGGATGGATGACAAGGGGCTCGACGGTCTTGAGATGTCGCTTGACAGTCTCATCCGCGGCGGCTCGAATAAGCAGCAGATCTTGACGGATGCCAGGGGAAATCCGATCCTGAAGTCAGTACTTACTCCATTCAAGGCGGAGAAGGAACGCTCTGTGTACCTGACCATTGATCAGAATATTCAGTTTTATGCGGAGCGTGCGCTTGACCGTGCGATGAAGACGACCCATGCGACAGGCGGCATCATCATCGTCATGGATCCGAAGACGGGAGAGATCCTGGCATTGGGAAATCAGCCATCCTATGATCCGAATCATTTCGAAAAAGCGGATGAGCGGCAGTTCAAGAACCGTGCCGTTGTCGATATTTATGAACCGGGCTCTACCTTCAAGCCGATCATCGCGGCGACGGCACTCTCGGCCGGGACCTACGATACGAAGCGCGTCTGGCATGACCCGGGTGTGGTCTGGGCATCCGGTCATCCCATCAAGAACTGGAATGAAGAATCTTACGGTGACGTGCGTCTCGTCGATATCATCAAGTGGTCGATCAATACGGGCTTTGCACATGTCGGTCTTTTGACTGGTGGTGAGACGATGACCGACTATGCGAAGCGATTCGGATTCGGACGGTCGACGGGTATCGAGCTACCGGGAGAAGGCGTGGGACTTCTCTTTGAACCGAAAAACATGCGGCCCATTGACGTTGCGACCATGTCCATCGGGCAGGGCATCGCAGTCACGCCGCTGCAGATGGTGCAGGCCTACAGCGCCCTTGCCAATGGCGGAAAGATGGTGAAGCCCCATATCATCGCTTCGATCAAAAATGCCGACGGCAGTGACTATCAAGTCACGGAAAAGGAAGTGATTGGACAGCCGATCACGGAAGCGGTCGCGAGTGAAGTGAAGGACATGATGGAGAAGGAGGTCTCCGAGGGCGGCGGCAGCAATGCCCAGGTACCGGGCTATCATATGGCAGGCAAGACAGGCACCGCGCAAAAGATCGATGCAGAGCACGGCGGTTATCTCAAGAACCAGTACATCGCCTCCTTCTGCGGCTTCGGCCCGACGGAGGATCCGAGGGCCATCTGTCTCGTTGTCTTGGATACGCCGACGGGTACGTACTATGGCGGGCAAGTCGCGGCTCCGGTTTTCAAAGAAGCCATGACACAGATCATGCGCTACCTGGCTGTCCCGACGATCGAAGACAGTGAGAACCATGCTAAACCTGTCACCCCATCCATTGAGACGAATAAGCCGAAGCTGCCCTCTGAAGCGGAGAGGGAATTCCCTCTGCCCAGTTTTTATGGCTGGTCCATGCGAGACACAGGGGAATGGCTCACCAAAGCAGGTCTTGGCTTTGCGCCGGAAGGAAGCGGCTTCGTGGATAAGCAGAGCCCCGGCGCAGGCATCCATGTGAAGAAAGGAGATATCGTGTGGGTGCATTGCAGTGAATGAGAGATCTATCACTCAATAATGTACCATTGACATAGCTGGTGAGCCATGGTAGTCTAGGGTTACAACATGGAGATGGGACAGGGCTGACGGAGTAAAGTGGAAATGACCACGGGTACTGTACTATCTGAAACGCCGACCGTCTGGGCAGAACTTCTGCTCAGACGGTTTTTGTTTAGAAAAAAATCAGTGCTGCCATCCCCCGGCACACGCCCCACCCACCTATGCTATAATGAAATGGAAAGCCATTGTGAGAGCATGTCGTTTTTTGAAAGGAGACCCACATGTTAAGCGATATCGAAATTGCACAGAAAGCTGAAATGAAGCCGATCACTGAAATCGGTGAAAGCATCGGCATCCCGGCAACGGAACTGGAAAACTACGGCCATTACAAAGCGAAGGTCTCTCTGAAATTCACCAGAGAGCTGGAAAAGAAACCGAATGGCAAGCTCATCCTTGTGACGGCGATCTCTCCGACACCGGCCGGTGAAGGCAAGACCACGACCACCGTCGGACTCGGGCAGGCTCTTTCTCAACTCGGCAAGAAGACGATGATCTGCCTTCGTGAACCATCCCTTGGTCCTTGTATGGGCATCAAGGGCGGCGCAGCAGGCGGCGGCTATTCGCAGGTCGTCCCGATGGAAGATATCAATCTTCATTTCACAGGCGATCTCCATGCGATCACCGCTGCACACAATCTTCTCGCTGCCATGGTGGACAACCACATCCAGCAGGGAAACGTACTCGGCATCGATCCGCGCCGCGTCGTATGGAACCGTGTCATGGATATGAATGACCGCGTGCTCCGTCACATCGTCGTCGGTCTTGGCGGTCATCCGAATGGCGTACCGAGAGAAAGCGGCTTCGATATCACCGTCGCATCGGAGGTCATGGCGATCCTCTGTCTGGCTCGTTCCATCAGCGACATGAAGGAACGCTTTGCCAAGATCATTGTCGGCTACACCTATGACAATGCCCCGGTCACTGCGGGCGACATTCATGCGGAAGGCGCGATGGCAGCTCTTATGAAGGATGCACTGAAGCCAAATCTTGTGCAGACGCTCGAGCATGTTCCGGCCTTCATTCACGGCGGTCCATTTGCGAATATCGCGCATGGCTGCAACTCTGTTCTTGCGACGAAGACGGCACTGCATCTCGCAGACTATGTCATCACGGAAGCAGGCTTCGGCGCCGATCTCGGTGCTGAAAAGTTCCTTGACATCAAGTGCCGTTTCGCCAGTCTGAAGCCGGATGCAGCGGTCCTTGTTGCGACCATCCGTGCGCTCAAGATGAATGGCGGCAAAGCGAAGAATGAACTCACAGAATCCGATCCGGAAGCGGTCAAGAGAGGCCTTCCGAACCTCATGCGCCATATTTCCAACATGAAGAAATTTGGCCTGCCGATCGTTGTTGCGCTGAACATGTTCCCCGCTGACACCGCAGAAGAGAAGAAGGTCATCGAAGATGCCTGCGCAGAAGTCGGCGTCGCAGTGGCAGAGTCCAATGTATTTACAGAAGGCGGCAAAGGCGGTCTGGATCTGGCTACCAAAGTCCTCTCCGCCATTGATCAGGGTTCCCACTATCACACCCTCTATGATCTGGAAGGCAGCCTGAAAGACAAGATCGAAACCATTGCGAAAGAGATCTACGGCGCAGCGGATGTCGCTTATGATCCGGCGGCTGCCAAGGAACTGAAGCACATCGAAGAGATGGGATTTGCCCATGTCCCGGTCTGCATCGCCAAGACGCCGGCCTCCTTCAGCGACGACCCGACCAAGCTCGGGGCACCGGAGGGCTTCACGCTCCATGTCAGAGAAGCGCGCATTGCTGCAGGCGCTGGCTTTGTTGTCATTCTTACCGGCAAGGTCATGACCATGCCGGGGCTTCCTCGCCGTCCGGCTGCGGAGAAGATCGATGTGGATGAGGAAGGAAATATCACGGGGCTCTTCTGATGGCAATGATCTTAGACGGAAAAGAAACTGCGGCTGCTCTGAAAGAAGAGCTCGCCCTGCGCCTTGCAAAACTGCGCGAGAAGCACTATGAACCTAAGCTCGCCATCATTCTGGCCGGATCCTCCAAGCCGTCTGCCATGTACGCATCTTTTATGCAGAAGGTCGCCAAGAGCTATGGCATTGATGCAGAGATCTTCCGCGCCTCCGATGATGTGACAGAAGAAGAGCTGGGCTCTCTTGTGACAGATCTCAGTGCGGATCAGGAAATCACTGGCATCCTCATGATGATGCCGCTTCCGAAAGGCATCCGTGCAGAGAAAATGATCGCTCTTATGAATCCGGATAAGGATGTCGACGGCCTCACTGAGACGAATGCAGGCCGTCTGACTGCGGGAAAGGCAGGCCTCTTCGCCTGTACGCCGCGCGCTGTCATGGCGATTCTGGATCACTACAAGATCCCGATCGATGGGAAGAAAGCCGTTATCATCGGACGCAGCAATGTCATCGGAAAGCCGGTCTCTCTGATGCTCCTTTCGAAGAATGCGACCGTTACCATCTGTCACTCGCATACGAAGGACATCGCCTCTATCACAAGAGAGGCAGATATCCTTGTCGCAGCTGTCGGTCATGCCAACTATGTGACCGCTGACATGGTGAAGGAAGGTGCGACAGTCATCGATGTGGGGATCAACCGCGTGGATGGAAAGACTGTGGGGGATGTGGATTATGAAGCTGTTGCGGCAAAAGCCGGAGCCATCACACCGGTACCGGGCGGTGTCGGCAGCGTCACTACGACCATGGTGATCGAAAATATTATCGCAGCGGGAGAAAAGCTGGCGAAATGATTCGTATTTCCTTAGAAAAAACTCAGTCCGAGAGGGCTGAGTTTTTTCATGGAGAGCGCCGCTGCCGTCTGCGTGTCTTTGCGAAATATGGTATAATACAACCGATTGCATGCAAAGGAGAGAATTATGCGCGTCTTAGGCATTGACCCCGGTACCGGGCGCTGCGGCTTCGGTGTGGTTGAGAAGCATGGCACCACCATCACTCCGGTCAACTACGGCGTCATTGAGACGTACAAAGACCAGAGCGACCTTGAGCGGCTGAACATCGTTTACGAAGGCATCGCCGAGCTCATCGCGACATATCGGCCTGCGTTCATGGGGGTAGAGACACTTTATTTCAATACGAATATTACGACGGGCATCAAGGTGGCGCAGGCGCGCGGCGTGATCCTGCTCGCAGGCTATCGCCAGAACGTTCCCATCATCCCGGTGACGCCGCTGCAGGTGAAGCAGCAGCTGACAGGCTATGGCCGCGCTGACAAGAAGCAGGTCATAGAAATGGTGAAGCGCATGATGCACATCACGAAAAAGATCGATCCGGACGATGCCGCAGATGCACTTGCGATCGCGCTGACCGCGATCTATCGCCTGGAGCATAAGAATTGGACGCCGGGGGGATAAGGGGATCTGGTGTGGCTGGGAGATTTCCTTACCTATTTTATAAAAGGAGATTGGTGCGCTCTATGAATTGCGTGTCCCTCCTTTCCTGCTGAAGTTTCAGGTATGAGTAGTTAGGGAAACGCTGATTAAATCGCAGAGTTAGATTTAATATGGATTTTTATACATAGCTTCGTTATCATCTTCCTTAAATAGCTCGCTATTCGCGTCAGATGATTCCTTGCTCTGTATAAAAATCCAAGAATGAAGTCTGACAACGATTTAATCAGTGTTTCCCTAGGGATTAGAAGCCTCCACTTTCGGGCATCGCCCTATTTATAGTGCGCGGCGCATAAAAATAGGAAAGCGCCGCATAGGTTTGAAACTGGCGGGGGTCTCGTATCGCAAACCTAATCCCTAGCTACTAATTTCTAGTCACCAGTCACTAGTCACTCATCCCTGCTTTCAAACTTAAAGGAATAGTTTCTCATGATCGGATATATCAAAGGCCGTGTGACGGCCCTTTTCAAAGATTTCTGTTTTCTGGAAACAGGCGGCATCGGGTATCGGATTTTCATTTCCGATAAGACCCGTCAGCAGCTCATGACCGGGGAGGAGACGAAGCTCTTCACATACATGGCAGTCCGTGAGGATGCGATCCTGCTCTATGGCTTTCTCGGACAGGAAGAGCAGGAGCTCTTTCTGCTTTTGATCTCGATCTCCAAGATCGGTCCCAAGGTTGCGATGGGCATCCTCTCTGCCATGACGCCGGCTGCTTTTGTCGGTGCGGTGAAGGCACAGAATGTCTCCCAGCTGACAAAGCTCCCCGGTATCGGCAAGAAGACGGCGGAGCGTCTTCTTGTCGAGCTCAAGGATAAGGTCGGCGTCTTTGCTTCAGTCGAAGCGGAGATGCCTGCGGTCTCTGCGGCAGAGCAAGACGAAGGGATGAGCGGAGAAGCAGCGCGTGCACTCATGGCGCTCGGCTATGAGGCGGAAGAGATCGCGCCTGTCCTTAAGAGGCTCGCGGGCGAGTATGACAATGTTTCTCAGCTGGTCGGAGCGGCATTGCGGGAGTTTGGGAAGAGCAGAGGATAGAAAATTTGGGGATGGGATGCGATAGAAACCTGTTGGATCGATTTCCTTAAACCTTTTTCAAAGGAGTCTTCATGAAGAACAAATACATCAAAAGCCTTGGCGGTGAAGAGGAAGAGGTGCTCGGCAGCAAGGGGCGCATCGTTTCCACTGAAGAAAGCGCAAAAGACGAGTGGCAGACGACGCTTCGTCCGCAGCATCTGGACGATTATATCGGACAGGAAGCCTTCAAGAAGAATCTCAAGGTGTACATCGAGGCAGCGAAGTCGCGCAAAGAGCCGCTGGATCATGTGCTGCTCTATGGACCGCCGGGCCTCGGCAAGACCACCATGGCGAAGATCATCGCCAATGAGCTGGGATCGCAGTTTAAAGTGACGAGCGGTCCGGCCATCGGGCGTCCGGGGGAGCTGGCTTCCATCCTGACGACATTGCAGGACCACGATGTACTTTTCATCGATGAGATCCATCGACTGAATCGGAATGTCGAAGAAATCTTGTACTCTGCGATGGAAGACTTTTCTCTGGATATTGTCATGGGGAAGGGGACTGGCGCCAGCTCCATCCGCATCGATCTTGCTCATTTCACGCTGATCGGTGCGACAACGCGGGCAGGCTCTCTCTCCGCGCCGCTGCGTGACCGATTCCTCATCACGAACCATATGCAGTTCTATGAACCGCAGGAGTTGAAAAAGATCATTACCCGTGCAGCGCACATCCTGCAGATCGAGATCGAGGACAGCGGGGCAGAGGAGATCGCCCGACGCTCGCGCGGGACACCGCGTATCGCGAACCGCCTTTTGAAGCGCATCAGAGACTTTGCGCAGGTGAAGGGGAGCGCGATCACGGCGGATATTGCCGCAGAGGCGCTGGCTGCGCTTCATGTCGATGAGATCGGACTTGATGATCTAGACAATCAGATCCTGAAGGCGATCATTCATAAATTCAATGGCGGTCCTGTCGGGATCGACACCATTTCTGCCGCTGTCAGTGAAGAGCGCGCGACCATCGAAGATGTCTGCGAGCCTTATCTCATGCAGATCGGCTTTCTCTCCCGTACCCCTCGTGGCCGTCTTGCCACTGAGGCAGCCTATGAGCACATCGGAGCCGCCTTTCCTGTGAAAGGGGAAAAGTGATGCGGGACATACCGCAGCCACATTTCCCTACATCCCCTATAAGAAGGTATCTGTTTATGAAAAAATACATGGTCATTCTGCTGTCATTGTCTCTGCTGCTCCCCTTGGGGTCGGCATCCATGGCAGCGACGCAGCCGGTCCCGGGAAAATCTACAGTGACTATCCATAGATCGCCACGGGTGATCACCCGTAAGACCACGGGGCAGAAGAAGACGCAGCCATCTGCGGAGTCCCATAGAAAAAGGACTGAGGCAGGACAGAAGCAGTCCGAAGGGCAGATGATCGAGGTCGGGCTTCAGTCGGGAAGCGAGCTTTCTTTGACCGGACTTTCTGCGTTTCATGTGGAAGCGGGGAGCAGCCTCGGCTCTTATCCGGCGGGGACGCGGCTTACGATCTCTAAAAGCGGGAACGGTCTTTCTGTCAATGGAAAAAGCGCGGGAGCCAAGATCTATTTCAGATCCAGCGGAAGCGGGGCTGCCTTTGCCGTGAAGGGAAATCAATATCGCGGCGTGATCAAGGCCATCGCTTCTCCTTCCGGCGTAACACTGGTGAATCAGGTCTCTATGGAGGACTACCTCAAGGGTGTCGTGCCCTGTGAGATCGTCCCTTCCTGGCAGATGGATGCCATCAAGGCACAGGCTGTGGCGGCCAGAACGTATGCTATGTTCCATAAGAATGGCTATCGCTCAGCCGGCTACGATGTGACAGACGATACACGTACGCAGGTGTATCGCGGCGTATCAGCAGAGACAGAGGCGACGAACCGCGCCGTCATGGAGACGGCGGGAGAAGTCGTCACCTACGGCGGCTCGCCGATCGATGCGGTCTTCCATGCGAGCGGCGGCGGCTATACGGAAAACTGTGAAAATGTATGGGGATCGGCAGTGCCATATCTCAAAGGCGTGCCGGAAGACAAGTACGCGACCCCATGGAAGAAGACGATTTCTCTCTCTTCCTTCATGAAGATGGCGGATGTCGGTAAACTGAAGGGGATCAAGCTGTCAGCCCTCCATATCGGAGAGGCACATAAGGCGAGCGACCGCGGGATTTCCGGACGCGTAAAGTCTGTGACACTTATCGGTTCGAAGGGAAATCGGGTGGTTTCGGGGGACCGTCTGCAGCAGATCTATGACCTGAACAGTACACTTTTTGATCTGTCTGTCAGCGGAAATCAGCTCGTTATCACCGGCTATGGCTATGGTCATGGCCTTGGCCTTTCGCAATGGGGGGCCGAAGCCATGGCAGAAAAGCACGGCGGGGCCAAAGATTACTACAAGACCATCCTTACGCATTATTTCACCGGAACGAAAGTGGAGAAGATTTATTGAGGGGAGACGCTGGATACGCGCATACTTTGTTGTTTGATTTCATGAGGGATAACCCACTGAATCAATCCGCCCGTTTCCCCTTTATCATGGAGCATGTATATGAAGAAAAAGATCATATCCGCTTGTCTGGCTGCATGTTTCTCTCTTTCCCTGGGGGCAGTCATATCTGCAGAGACCATTCCGATCCGGCAGAAGGAAACGCTGGCAAGTCCATCAGCCCAGCAGATGAAAGCGGCTCCAGAGAAGCAGCCTAAGAAAGAAAAAGCGAAAAAGAAAAAAGATAAAAAGAATAAGAAAGAGAATAAAAAGAAGGAAAATAAGGACGAGGCATCCGTCTCTCAGATGGACGAGCCATGGATCGAAGTGGGGCTCACTTCCGGCATGCGCCTCTCTCTTACCGGGCTCGAAGCGTGCCGGGGTACGGTCGATGGGAAGACCGTGAGCACCTATCGGAAAGGGGAGGAGTTCTCCATCTCACGCGCAGGGCAGATGATCTCCATCAATGGAAAAAAGCTCGGCACTGCGGTTTATCTCGAGCCTGTCCAGACCGAGCCATCCTTTGCGGTGAAAGGAAATCGCTATCGCGGAAAGATGAAGCTCATCCCCTCCCCATGGAATGAGGGCGTGGTGATGGTGAATGTGGTGCCGATGGAGGAATATCTTCGCGGCGTCGTTCCCAGCGAAAGCATTCCCACTTGGAAAATCGATGCACTGAAGGCGCAGGCTGTCGCCGCGAGGACCTATGCCCTCTATCACAGGAATAGCTATCGCGCATCGGGCTATGATGTGACCGATGATGTGGAGAGCCAGGTCTACAAAGGCGCCGGCGTGGAGACGAAGGCGACCGATGAAGCCGTCAGGGAGACCCGCGGCGAGGTCATCACCTATGAGGGGAAAGCGATCGATGCACTCTTCCATGCGGATGGCGGCGGCTACACGGAGTATGGCGAAAATGTCTGGGGGATTTCAAAGCCGTACCTGCAGGGCGTCCCCGAGGAGCTCTCCCTCCAGACAAAGAAACCGTGGACAGTCACGCTGACGCGGGATGCGTTTTCGAAAAAACTGAGCGCGTCCGGCTATGACGTCGGAAAGATACAGAATATCAAGCTGTCAAATCTACAGTTTGGCAAAGTCCATTACGCGGGAGACCGCACACCGGCAGGCCGCGTGAAGAAACTCATCTGCCGCGGCAGCAACGGCTGGGTGAGCTTCTCGGGAGTGACGATGAGAAAGATCTTTGGCCTCAGGAGTGCGATGTTTGATATCCTTTTCAAAGGAGATCAGCTCATCATCACCGGCTATGGCTATGGTCATGGCCTTGGCCTCTCTCAGTGGGGCGCGGAGGCCATGGCGGAAAAGCACGGCGATGGGAAAAATTATTATAAAGAAATCCTCGCGCATTACTATCAGGGGACAAAAGTGGAAAAGTGGTATCAATGAAAGGGTTCAAGGTTCAGGGTTCAGGGTTAGCCCGTGGGGCGGGGCGTCCATTGATTCTATTTGAAAGCCTCGTTTGAATGAGAAATTAGAAATGCGAAATGGTGGTGCGGCGCAAAAAATAAGGAAGCGCCGCAGAGTTTTGATAGCGCTTCGCGCCGTCGTCAT
>ULTU01084015.1_pt1 | contig 17347 bp, 17 predicted proteins | sample 1957861 | NCBI WGS metagenome assembly ULTU01 (sample SAMEA4835742, study PRJEB28245) | human gut metagenome | biome: gut microbiome; material: fecal sample | place: Denmark | collected 2008
CTCATGTCCATGGGTGATGACGAAGCCCTTGATCTTCGACATGTGGCTCTTCAGATAGGAGATGTCCGGGATAACCAGGTCGATTCCCAGCATATCGTTGGATGGAAAAGCCAGACCGCAGTCCACGATGATGATGCTGTCATCACTCTCAAACGCGGTAATGTTCATGCCGATCTGATCGAGTCCGCCGAGCGGAATGATCTTAATACTGCCGTTCTTCTTCATCTGTACTTCATCCGACTTCTTTCTTCTGCTGCTGCGGTGGTTTCGGCTGGCGCTCTTATGCTGTTCCGGCACCTCCACGACTGCAGCGGCTGCAGATGCCGCTGCACTCACCATGTTCTCATGTGTCTCGGCTTTTCGTGTGCTTCGTCTCCGTGTGGAGCTCCGCTTCGCTGCAGGTGCCTCTTCCTTCACCGCACTGTCCGCTGCCGCACTCTGCAGAGCAACCGCGCTTTCGGTGTCCTGCGTGTTCTCTCTGCCCGTCGTGGATGGGCGTCTCCGTCTGCGGTGGGTCGGACGCTTCGCCGCCTCGCCGGTAGGAAGCTCTGCATGATTTACTTCTTTTACTTCTTTTACTTCTGCTGCCTTCTCTCCGGCAGTGTGTTCATGATTTCTCAATCGTTATACCTTCTCCTTCCAGGAGCGCAGAAAAAATCTGCATCAATGCTTCGGATTCCTGATCATCTACAAACTCGTAGTCTGCCTCTGCATCCTCCGGGCCGGAAACGTCCTTCATGACGTAGCACTCGCCGTCCTCACCCTCCGGTGCATCCGTAACCAGAATATAATTCACGCCCTGGACGGTCGTCTCCTCCAGGATCTCAAGTTCCAGATTTCCATCTTCTGATGTCAGTCGGATAGTATTTTCCATGTCCGCTCCTTTGTCATGTTCATGGCCGCATCCGTGCAGAAGCCCGGCATGCGACGTCGATGTTTATCCTTGAAGGGTCTCAGCCCCTCAGATACTGTTCCAGGATGAGCTGTGCGGCGACCTGATCGATCACCTTCTTCTGCTCACTCCGCGGGATACCACTCTGATCGAGGATTTCCTCTGCCTCCATCGTGGTGAGGCGCTCATCGGTAAACTCGATCGGAACCGCCACACGTAGCTTCAGCTTCTCTGCGAAGTCTCTCGTTTTCGCTGCGCGATCCCCCTCGGTATCATCCATATTAAGAGGCAGTCCCATCACGATTTTCTCGATCTGGTACTGCTCGACGATTTCTGCAATTTCAGACAGGGTCTGCCGAAGCTTCGACTCCCGTTCCCGCTGGATGGTCTTATACGGCTGTACCGTCATGCCGAGGGCGTCGGTCATCGCGACGCCGACGGTCTTCGAGCCGTAATCGAGTCCCAGTATTCTCATAAATGCTTATCCTATCCGTATGTTCTGAGTGGATGCCGTCCCGCACAGGTCCCTTCACGGGATTCCTCCGCCAGGATGCCGGTCTCCTCTTTTCATTACCCAAAAAGAGTCTGTCCCACAGGACAGACTCTTCATCATCAACACATTACCTGCTCAGCTTCGCGTCCACGTACGTCTTCATCAGCTCTTCGATGATCTCGTCGCGTTCCACCTTCATAATCAGGCTTCTCGCCCCCTTATGACTGGTAATGTACGTCGGATCTCCCGACATAATGTATCCAACGATCTGATTAATCGGATTATAGCCCTTTTCCGTGAGTGCCTCATAGACACGGGCCAGAACCTCTGTCACATCCAGATCGTACTCCTGCATCGGTCGGATAATCTGTGTACTGCCTAAATCATTCATTTTGTCACGTCCTCTTAATAACTCAATTAATTTTATAACATTTATAAAACCAATGCAAGTACGCATCCTCCACAGATTTCCTGTCCACATACCTGCATTATTTGGCCGATTTTACAAGCTCCCTCCGCTGCATCCGAAAGCGGAATCAGATAGCGGACATAGCATCGGTTATAGCCACGAAGATACGGGCGCCCCTCGATCTCGACGATTTCCTCCGGAATCACGTCCTCGTTCCGGCCGAGAAAGCGGCGGCGGAAGGCCTCGGACTGCTGCGCGTCAAGCTTCATCAGTCGTTCGGAGCGCTCGGACTTCACACGATCCGTAAGCTGCGCCGGCATACGGTCGGCCGCCGTTCCCTGCCGCCGGCTGTACTTGAAGACATGCAGCTCGTAGAAGCCGATCTCCTCGACGAAGCGACAGGAATCCTCGAAATCCGCTTCGCTCTCCCCTGGAAAGCCGACGATGATATCCGTTGTGATCGCCACCTCAGACCAGGCTGCACGAAGAAGCGCGACCGAGTGACGAAAGGCTGCCGTATCATAGTGCCGGTTCATCGCTGCCAGGATGCGATCTGAACCACTCTGGAGTGAAAGATGGAAGTGCGGGCACAGCTCCGGAATCGCCCGCAGCTCCTCGACGAACGCCTCCGTGATGATGCGCGGCTCCAGGCTGCCGAGACGAACCCGCGCGATGCCCGGCACTGCCGCCACCGCACGGATCAGCGCGAGGAGATGCGTCGATGGAATCTCATGATTCATCGCATATTCATAGTTCGCCTGATCGAAATCAAGGCCGTAGGAGGAGAGGTGGATGCCGGTCAGCACGACCTCGTGATAGCCGCGACGGGCGAAATCCGTGACCTCCTTCACCGTGTCCTCGACGGAACGCGAGCGGATGCGCCCACGCACGTATGGGATGATGCAGTAGGCACAGAACTGATTGCAGCCATCCTGCACCTTGATGAAGGCCCGTCCCTGATCGGCGATCTCACCGGCCCGGAGCTTCGCGTACGGCTGTGGCTCTGCGATATCCGACACGAAGCAGGCGGTGTTCGATCGGTTCGCCTGTGCCTGGTCGATCACTGCAGTCCGGTCGGCGGCAGCGTCCGCTGACGAAGCGGCGGACACACGGACCTCCGGATCGGTATATATGTGCTGTTCGTCTGCATTGGCGAGGGAAGCGCGAAGGGACGCCGGAAGCCTGTCCGGGTGGGTCCTCCAGTACGCCTCGAGAATCGGCAGCAGACGGCCCTTCTCCTGATTACCGACGAGGATATCCACCGCGGTATCCATCTGAAGCTCCGCAGCGCGCGCCTGCACATAGCAGCCGGCTGCGATTACGACGGCCGCCGGATTCATGCCGCGGGCCTTATGGATCATCTGTCGTGACTTCCGATCGGCGATGTTCGTGACGGAACAGGTATTGATGATATAAATGTCGGCTGCGGCACTCTCCCAGGGCACGATCCGGATGCCGGCGCGGCGGAGCTCCTCGAGCATCGCATCCGCTTCATAGGCATTGACCTTGCAGCCCAGATTATGCAGGGCCGCTGTTAATTTAAAGTATTCCATTCTATTGACTTTTGATAAGCGTTTTCCTAAAATTAGTTTGTGCTATGAATAATATTTTTAAGGAGGACTAAATCGTGAAAACCGTTCGTATCTCGCTTAATTCTATCGATAAAGTAAAGTCTTTTGTTAATGAGCTCGTGAAGTTCACTGACGTTGACTTCGACCTCGTATCAGGCCGCTATGTAATCGATGCCAAGTCCATCATGGGTATCTTCTCTCTGGACCTCAGCAAGCCGATCGATCTGAACATTCACGCGGACGCAGGTCGCATGGATGAGATCGTCAATGCGCTGACACCTTACATCATCGCGCAGTAATCGTATCATTAAGCTGATAAATTAACAAGTATCATGATGAGTGCGCGCTGTTCGGTGCGTACTCATTTTTTGTCTGGCGGGCACGGTGCGGATGGCATCGGCGGCTCGCTTCATCCCTGTACAGAAAGAGGTTTTATGCAGTATCAGAGCTTTCTCATCAAGTATGCGGAGATCGGCACGAAGGGGAAGAATCGTTATATCTTCGAGGATGCCCTCGTGCATGACATCCGGAAGAAGCTGGAGCGCGTCGAGGGTGAGTTCCGTGTCACCCGTGAGCGCGGACGTATCTATGTAACGGCGAAGTCGGAGAACTACGACTACGAAGAGACCGTGGATGCACTTCAGCACGTCTTCGGTATCGTCGGGATCTGCCCGATGATCCAGATGGAGAACACACATGACTATCGTGCGATCAGTGATCAGGTGCTTACGTATTTCGGCGAGGTCTACGGTGATCGTACGCTGACCTTCAAGTGCCGCACGACCCGTGCCGACAAGGAGTTCCCGATGAACTCCACGGAAATCGACGCCGAGCTCGGCTACGATATCCTGACGAAGTACCCGAACACCAGCGTCGATGTACATCATCCGGATGTGCTGCTTCGCGTCGAGATCCGTCAGTATGTCAACATTTTCTCCGAGGTGCTTCCGGGCGCCGGCGGTATGCCGCTCGGTACGAACGGCAAGGCGATGCTCTGCCTCTCCGGCGGTATCGACAGCCCGGTGGCCGGCTACATGATTTCACGTCGTGGTGCCGTGCTCGAGGCGACCTACTTCCATGCACCGCCATACACCTCCGAGCGTGCGAAGCAGAAGGTCGTGGATCTGGCCAATGAAGTCGCCCGCTACACAGGACCGATCGCGCTGCATGTCGTCAACTTCACAGATATCCAGCTGAAGATCTACGAGGAGTGCCCGCACGAGGAGCTGACGATCATCATGCGTCGTTATATGATGCGTATCGCCGAGGCCATCGCCGAGAAGCGAAACTGTATCGCACTCATCACCGGTGAGTCCATCGGTCAGGTTGCGAGCCAGACCATGCAGTCCCTCGTCTGCACCAACGAGGTCTGCCATCTTCCGGTCTACCGTCCGGTCATCGCCTTCGATAAGCAGGAGATCATCGACATCGCCCAGAAGATCGGCACGTATGAAACCTCCATCGAGCCGTTTGAGGACTGCTGCACCATCTTCGTCGCGAAACATCCGGTCACGAAGCCGGTACCGGAGAAGATCCGCGCTTCCGAGCAGATCGTGTATGACGCGATGATCCCGATGGTTGAAAAGGCCGTGAATGAAGCCGAGCTCATCTGGTGTAACGGCAAGTAAAAAGCATAACCATATCCGTATCTGCAGTGAATCCGCCTTCAGATACGGTCAGAAAAAGGCGTCCCGCAGAGAGCGGGGCGCCTTTTTGATGTGTATTTATCATACGTTTTTCTGATGGTTTTTCCGGATGTGATCATTTACGGCGTGCGGTCACATTGACCCACTCGCCCTGGTGGTTGACTTCCAGTACCTCCCAGATGTCCTCATGCTGGCGGAAAGCCTCGAGGACCTCTGCCTCACGCTGGTCGAGGATACCGGAGGTGATGAAGAGGCCACCCTTCTTAAGAAGCGGTCCCACCTCAGCGGTCAGCAGTACGATGACCGGTGCCAGGATGTTCGCCACCACGATGTCGTACTTACCGAGACCCATCCGGGTCTTGATGGCATCATCGCCGATGACATTGCCCACCACCATATCGAAGCAGCTCTCCGGGAGCCCGTTCGCCTGCAGATTATCGTGTACCGCCGGCACAGCTTCCTCATCGAGGTCCGTTCCGTAGACATGGCCGGCGCCGAGCTTCAGCGCGGTGATGCCGAGGATACCGGAGCCTGTACCGATGTCCGCGATTTCATCACCTGCCTGCATGTACTTCTGCAGCTGGCGGATGCAGAGCTGGGTGGTCTCATGCATGCCGGTACCGAAGGCGGTTCCAGGATCGATCTCGATGACGAGCTTATCCTGATCCTCCTCCGGAACCGCTTCCCAGGTCGGCTTGATCAGGAGATCCCCGACGGTAAACGGGTGGAAGAAGGTCTTCCAGTTATTGATCCAGTCCTTATCCTCTGTATCGGAGGTATCGATCGTGCCGCGGCCGATATCGACATACTGCTTCATCTCGTCGAGGGTTTCCTGCACCTCCTGAAGCAGCTTCTTCAGCTCCTGCGGAGTATAGACGTTTGAGGTGTTCGGCATGTAGCTGGCGTCGACTGCTGGATCCTCCATCATCTTCTGTACCTTCGTGAGCCGGTCCTGCTTCTGCTCCGGATCCAGCACCTCGACATAGAAGCTCACCTCCGCCGTGCCGTCATCCGGTCCGATCTCCGGCAGGATATCGATAAACATCCCCTTCGTATCCTCCTCGGACAGCGGGATGCGATCCTCGATCTGTACGCCGTCAATGCCGAGCTCCGCCAGGTTTGCACTGAGGATGTCCTCCGCCTCGGTGGTCGTATGAATCGTAAATTTTCTCCAGATCATCTTCTACTCTCTTTCTAGAAATTCACTTTCTGTGTTATAAAGGGCGCTTCGATTTTTGGATCAGAATCGTGTAAAACGACGAAGCACCGGAAGCAGCTCACGGAGCGCGTCCATGCAGATATCAACCTCTTCCTTCGTATTTTCGGCACCGAAGGAGAAACGGATCGTGGAGTCCAGCAGCTCCGGCTTCACACCGATCGCCTTCAGCGCACCGGAAATACCCGGGTGATTGCTGGAGCAGGCACTACCGGAGCTGACATAGATGCCTTTCTCCTCGAGTGCATGCAGCAGCACCTCCGCACGCACTTTCTCGAAGGATACCGAGAGAATATTCGGTGCGGACAGTGCGCCGCGCTCGGAATTGATGGTGACACCCTCGAGGGTTTCCAGGGAATCGATGAAGTAGTCCTTCAGTGCCTCGAGGGAGGCCTTATTCTCCTCGAGATGTGCGCAGGCCATCTCGGCGGCGAGACCGAGGCCGGCGATGCCCGGAACATCATGGGTTCCGGAGCGCATATCCTCCTGCTGACCGCCACCATAAATCAGCGGGCGCAGGCGGATCTTCTCGTCCTTATAGAGGAAGCCGACTCCCTTCGGGCCATGCAGCTTATGACCGGATACCGACATCATATCGACATGCTGCAGCTTCGGACGAAGTGGAATCTTGCCATAGGCCTGGATCGCATCCGTATGGAACCATGTATTCGGATTACACTCCTTCACGACACGTCCGATCTCCTCGATCGGCTCGATCGCACCCATCTCGTTGTTCACGGTCATGATCGTCACCAGGATGGTATCCGGACGGATCGCCGCGCGAAGATCATCGAGGGAAATATGTCCCTTCGCATCCACCGGAAGATAGGTCACCTCGTAGCCGAGCTCGACGAGCACATCCAGCGGACGGTAGATCGCCGCATGCTCGAACGCGGAAGAGATGATATGCTTTCCCTGCTTTCGCTTCGCCATCGCCGTTCCGAAAATCACGGTATTGTTTGACTCCGTGCCGCCGGAGGTGAAGAAGATCTCCTTCGGCTTCACCTTCAGGGTCGCCGCTACCTGCTCCCGCGCATGGCGGAAATACTTCTCGGCGTCGAAGCCCTTCGTGTGCTTCGAGGACGGATTTCCGTAATCCTCAGTCAGGGTCTTCATCATCAGTTCCACAACCTCCGGATACGGCTTCGTCGTTGCAGAATTATCAAAATAAATTTCTCTCATGTTTATGTCCTGTCTTTCTATGAACGGCCGTGACATATCCCGAAACATGTTCACCGGCTTCCGCTTTTCAGGCTTACGCCTCGCTCGATTCCAGCGTCAGCATCAGGATGCTCATACTGGTGATGGCTGCTGTTTCTGTACGTAAAATGCGTTTTCCGAGGGTGATCGGCTCGATGCCATACGCCATGGCATCCTCGATTTCCACATCCGCAAATCCGCCCTCCGGTCCGATAAAAACCGCGATCTTTCCATGCTTCGGAAGCTTCCGAAGCTCCTCCATGGTATGACGGATATCCTTCGCATTTTCATACGGGATCAGTCGGAGATCAAAGTTTTCCACGAAGCGCATGGCCTCCTTCCACTTCATCACCGGCATCACCTCCGGGATGATGGAACGCTTCGACTGCTTCGCAGCCGCCTCGGCGATCGCCTGCCAGCGCTCGACCTTCTTCGCTGCCCGCTTCTCATCGAGCTTTACGACGGTGTTTTTCGTATCGAGCGGGATCACCGCATGGGCACCGAGTTCGACGGCCTTCTGCACGATGAGCTCCATCTTATCCTGTTTCGGAAGCCCCTGAAACAGATAGATCTCCGCCGGCAGCTCATGCATCTCCTCCACGAAATCGATATGGAGCAGCACCTCCTCCGCGCTCATCTCCGCCTCCGCGCACCCGTCCGCATCATGAATCTCTGTAACCGTGCACTCATAGTCCGTTCCCTCGCCATCGGAAATCAGAACCTTCTCCCCCGGCTTCGCCCGAAGCACCTGCCTGAGATGCCGGTAATTCTCACCCGTGAGCCGCGCCAGCCGTGCTTCGGTATCGATGTCTGTTCTATCTACAAAAAAATGATGCATTTCTTCCTCACATGCGTACTCGCGTATCGCATCAAACGAAATCTGATGTTAAACCGCCGCTATTATAACAGACGATACAGAAAAGTGGAAGAATCTAAAAAAACAGCCCCGGAGGACAGCTACTGCAGTCCTCCGGGGAATCGGGTATCATTATGCGTCCACGGTCTCGCCGCAGGCCTCCGCGTAAGCCTTCAGTGCCTCACGCTGCTTTTTATTCAGTTTCGTCGGAATATTGACGACGATCGTCACATACTGATCGCCTCGAAGATTCGGGTTGCTCAGGCTCGGTACACCCTTGCCACGCAGTCTCGTCTTCGTATCCGACTGGGTGCCCGGCTTGATCTTCAGCTCCACCGGACCATCCACGGTCTTGATCACCTTCGTACCGCCGAGTGTCGCGGTCGCGAAGCTGATCTCCTCGGTCGAGTAGATATTCGTACCCTGCCGCTTGAAGAACGGATGCTGGGAAACCGCGACATCGACGAGAAGATCACCTCTCGGACCGCCATTGGTTCCCGGATCACCGCCGCCAGAACGACGTAAGGTCTGTCCGTCATCGATACCGGCCGGGATCGTCAGCTCGATGTTCTTCTCCGTCGCGATGTAGCCCTCGCCACGGCAGTCCGGACACTTCTCCTTGATGATCTTACCCGAGCCATGGCAGTCCGGACAGGTCACCACCTGCTGCACCGTACCGAACATGCTCTGCTGTGTCATCACCACCTGTCCACGGCCGCCGCACTTCGAACAGGTCTCCGGCTGTGTGCCTGGCTTCGCGCCCGTACCGTTACACTTCGGACAGGTATCCTTATACCGGATCTTGATGGTCTTCTTACAGCCCTTGATGGCCTCGTCGAAGCTGACACGAACACTCGTACGGATCGACTGACCACGGGTCGGCTGGTTTCCTCGACTGGCACCGCCATAGGAGGAGAATCCCCCGCGACCGCCGAAGCCGAACAGGTCTCCGAAAATATCAGAGAAGTCCATGCCACCGAAGTCGAAGCCGCCATAGCCTGTACTCTGACCGGCTGCCGAGTTCGGATCGAAGGCTGCATGGCCGTAGGTGTCATACGCCTTTCTCTTCTCCGGATCCGAAAGAACTGCATAGGCCTCGTTGCATTCCTTAAATCTGGCTTCCGCCTCCTTGTCACCTGGATTCGCATCCGGATGGTACTTCTTGGCAAGCTTACGGAACGCCTTCTTTATCGTTGCGTCATCTGCGTTTTTATCCACGCCGAGGACTTCATAGTAATCACGCTTTTCTGCCATGTGTTTCTATCTCCTGCTGATTTTCTTTCTCACAAGACGAACGTATGCCTCCGGCGCATGCGCCGGAGGCTTTCCGTATGTCTTTCAGGAATTAAACTTCCTTGAAATCGCCATCCACTACGTTATCATCCGGGTTGCTGTTGCTGTTTGCTGCACCCTGATCTGCTGCGCCCTGAGGGCCAGCCTGACCTGCTGCACCGGCAGCCTGTGACTGCTCATACACCTTTGAGAACAGGGACTGTGAAGACTTCATCAGGGTCTCCTGTGCAGCCTTGATCTTCTCTGCGCCGTCCTTCGTGATGGACTCGAGCGGATTTGCTGCGAGGACATCCTCGAGTGCCTTCAGATCCGCCTCTACCTGAGACTTATCCGAAGCAGAAACCTTGTCGCCAACCTCTTCCAGTGCCTTCTTGGTCTGGAATACGATGGAATCTGCACCATTTCTGGTCTCGATGGCTTCCTTCTTCTCCTTGTCGGCTGCCTCATACTGAGCAGCTTCCTTTACGGCCTTATCGATATCATCCTGGCTCATGTTCGAACCAGAGGTGATGGTGATGTGCTGCTCCTTACCGGTACCCTGATCCTTCGCGGATACATTTACGATACCGTTCGCATCGATATCGAAGCAGACCTCGATCTTCGGAACACCACGACGTGCCGGGAGGATACCATCCAGACGGAACTGGCCGAGGGTCTTGTTATCTCTTGCGAACTCACGCTCACCCTGTACGACATGAATGTCTACAGCGGTCTGGTTATCCTCTGCGGTAGAGAATACCTGAGAAGCATGGGTAGGAATGGTTGTATTTCTCTTGATGAGCGGTGTTGCTACACCACCGAGGGTCTCGATGGAAAGTGTCAGCGGTGTTACATCGAGAAGAAGAACATCACCGGCACCGGCATCACCTGCGAGCTTACCACCCTGGATCGCTGCACCGATAGCGACGCACTCGTCCGGGTTCAGGGTCTTGCTCGGTTCCTTACCGGTCAGCTGCTTTACCTTCTCCTGTGCAACCGGCATACGCGTCGAACCACCAACGAGAAGAACCTTTGAAAGCTCTGCGGCCGTCATGCCTGCATCACGAAGTGCATTCTGTACCGGAACAGCGGTTCTCTCAGTGAGATCTGCGGTCAGCTCCTCAAACTTCGCTCTCGTAAGCGTCATATCGAGGTGCTTCGGACCCTCTGCGGTTGCCGTGATGAACGGAAGGTTGATCTCCGTGGTGGTCGATGCAGAAAGCTCCTTCTTCGCCTTCTCAGCGGCTTCCTTCAGTCTCTGAACGGCCATCTTATCCTGGCTGAGGTCGACACCCTCTGCCTTCTTGAACTCCTCGATCATCCAGTTCTGGATACGTGCATCGTAGTCATCACCACCGAGGTGAGTATCACCGTTGGTTGAAAGAACCTCGATGACACCGTCACCGATATCGATGATCGATACATCGAAGGTACCACCACCGAGATCATATACCATAACCTTCTGCTCGTCGCCCTCATCGAGGCCGTATGCAAGTGCAGCTGCGGTCGGCTCGTTGATGATACGCTTTACATCGAGGCCGGCGATCTTACCGGCATCCTTGGTTGCCTGACGCTGTGCATCATTGAAGTATGCCGGAACCGTGATGACTGCCTCGCTTACCTTCTCACCGAGGTATGCCTCTGCATCTGCCTTCAGCTTCTGGAGGATCATCGCAGAAATCTCCTGCGGGGTATAGTCCTTACCGTCGATGCTTACCTTATAGTCTGAACCCATATGTCTCTTGATGGAAGAGATGGTACGATCTGCGTTGGTTACAGCCTGACGCTTTGCAGGCTCACCGACGAGACGCTCACCATTCTTTGTAAATGCAACGACCGACGGGGTCGTTCTCATACCCTCTGCGTTTGCGATGACGGTCGGCTTACCACCTTCCATAACGGCTACACAGCTGTTTGTCGTACCTAAGTCAATACCAATAATCTTTCCCATAACGATATCTCCTTTATCTAAAACGAAATTATAAAAACTTGTAATCTATCTACTTGCCATCACCCGATTGCTTCCGCGCTCCGGTGAAGGTGCTTCAAACGCCGGCTTCCCGACGGAATGAACATACTTTATTTTTTAACCTTGACCATCGAGTGACGAACCACCTGGCCCTTGTAGGTATAGCCCTTCATCAGGTCCTGGGTGATCGTATCCTCTTCGGCATCACTCTCGGTATCCGTCATCACGGCATTGTGCAGGTTCGGATCGAACTTCTCGCCCTCCGCCGGAATGACCTTTACATCGAGGTCCTCAAACATCTTCTCAAGCTGCTTATAGATGCCGCGTACGCCCTTCGTAAAGGCGTCGTCCTCATCCTCCGGATCGACGGTACCGAGCGCACGCTCAAAATTATCGACCACCGGAAGCAGCTTCTCGATGACCTCGCGTGCACCGAAATCGAAGTTCTGTGACTTCTCCTTCTCGGTCCGCTTACGGTAATTATCGAACTCGGCATAGAGGCGGATGTACTTATCCTTCTGCTCTGCCAGCGCGTCCTCATACTTCTTTTTCAGCTTTTCAGTTTCTGCATCCGAAGCTTCCGCTGGCGCACTCTGCTCAGCATTCTCTGCCTCTTCGGCATCCTTCGCATCGCTTTCCTTCGTTTCCGTATCCTTCACAGTATCTGCTGCCGGAGCTTCCTGCTCCGCCGTCTTTCCTGCATTTGTCTCCTCGGTGCCCTGCTCCTCGGAAGACTTCTTTAACTCTTCGTCTATCAAGATAACCTCCTATCACATCCTGTCCGGATGTTCCGTTCATTCTCTGTACATCTCTATGACCGAAATGCCTGATCCATCTCTCCCTGAATCTTCGAGAGGACCTCCAGCACTTTTTCGTAATCCATGCGTTTCGGTCCGATGACACCGATCGTTCCTCGAAGCCCGTTACCGAGCTCGTAATTTGCGGTAACCACGGAGCAGTCCGCCATGTTTTCCATCGGCGATTCACTGCCGATGTATACCTGAATCTGATTTTTCTTTTCCGGCTCGTTTCCCTGCACCTCATGGACCAGCTCGGCGAGCTCATCCTTCGATTCGAAGGCATTGATAAGGCGGGAAGCATTGTCCGACTCCGTGAGCTCCGGATACTTGAAAATATTCGTAGCACCGGACGTATAGATGCGTGCATCCCCGGATCGGATATCCAGTATGTTGATGATCGCCTGAAGGATCGCACCCACTGCATCCTTATGCTGTGTCCGGGCGAGAATCTGTCCGATCCGCCCCTCCGTGATCTCCTCACCACTCAGGCCATCCAGTGTATCGTTCAGGAGCATGTTGATACTCAGCATACGGTTAAAGTCCAGTTCATCCTGTCCGCTCAGCAACACCGTCGCGGTTCGAACGATGTTGCCCTGCATCATGATGACAAGAAGCACTCTTCTCGCATCCACAATCGACGTCTGGATGAACTTGATCTTATTCGTATGGATCGACGGCTCGGTGACCACCGCAGCGTAGTTGGTATCCTGCGCCAGATTCTTTACGAGCTGCTTCAGGGTCGTCTCCAGCTTATCGACCTTTTCGAACATCTCCGTCTTCACATCATCGATTTCATGCTGATGATGCTCCATCAGCTGATCGACATAGAAGCGGTATCCCTTATCACTCGGGATACGACCGGCGGAGGTATGCGGCTGCATGATGTAGCCCATTTCCTCGAGGTCGCTCATCTCGTTACGGATCGTAGCAGAACTAAGGCTGAGTCCGGAATACTTGCTGATCGTACGCGAGCCGACCGGTTCACCGGTCTCCAGATAGTTTTTAATAATCGTTGTAAGGATAACCACCTTACGCTGATCCAGCTCCATCTCTGCCACCTCCTCTTCGCCTGTTAGCACTCGAAATATCGGAGTGCTAACATCTATTTGCTATATTACTCGATTTTAGAATGATGTCAAGGATTAGCCTCGATGAATTTGTGAAAAAATCGTGAAGAAAGGGAGCCGACCGCTATGGCCAGCTCCCCTTCTTCACGATATTCTGTTTTTTTAATCCCGTCGAATCGAGGGCGCTTACGGAAGGATGTATACGTCGGCATACGCAAGTATGTTTCGCGCCTCCGCATGGGTGTTATAAAACACATCGATGTGTGCGCCACGTACTCCACCGCCACAGTCCTCTGCGACGTACTCATGGCCGTTGATCAGAAGATGCGTGCCATATGGAATCACGCGTGGGTCGACTGCAACCGTCCTGCCGGCGGTCGCACGTGCGCCGGTCGCGGTACGTGTCCCATAGCCCTCGGAGCATCTGGCGCACGGGCAGTAGCCTGTCAGCTTGAAGCGTCCCAGCGGCGTCGCCTGCCGGCCATCGATCGTCACCGTCTGTCCCGACGACGGTGTCGCCTGCTGCTTCTGCTTCGCCTCTTCTACGGCCTGTGCAGCATACGTTTCCTGTACGGTGGTAAAGTGTGGGTTGGTGCTGGTATTGAAGAAAAGTACATTGCCCAGGCTCTGAGATGCATAAACGCCGGAGCTTGCGCTCTCATCTGCATACGTGCGCATAGACATCGCCATCGTAAGAATCATCAGTACGATGAGCATCGTCATCTTACCGATCATACCTCTCTGCTTCTGTAGATTTAAACTCAAAATAACCTCCTGTGTGTGCGCCGGTGTCTTTAACTTCTCTTTCAGATTTTTCTCACATGAACCGGCATGAACGAAGAGCTCCGGATCGGAGCGAGCTCAACGCACGAAAGTATACGGACAAATTCAAAAAATTGTCAAGCCCCTCATCTATCGGCCATACGCTTATACGCGTATAGCAGTGCATTATTTCATCGGAGAGTCGAGTGTGTGATCATAAAAAGTTTATAAGATCGTAAGAATTAAAAAAGTGAAAAATCACGCATTTGTGCGTGATTTTTCGCTTTTTTCAAGTCTTTATTTTACTGTTTTTTTGCTTCCCGCGTCCTCTTCAAGACCGAAATAAACGGATGAAAACACACCCTGTTCCGGCTTGCTCCGGTGACTGTATCGAGACGAATCTCAGCGCCTGTTCTGTGCATCCGAAAGGAAATCTATGTACCGTTTCAGCTCTTCGGAACGGCCACGAAAACCTCTGCGAAACGGTGTCCGAGGGCGGTCACACCGAAGGCTTCTTCGTAGCTGTTGTAGTAGATATCAATCAGGTTTCCTTTCACGGCACTGCCGATATCCTCAACCGTATACACCGTATGATTGATGAAAACCTTCGTCCCCATCGGCAGGATAGTCGTATCCGCCGCGATCGTATGATCCGCCTTCGGCCAGGTGCCGGAATTGGTTTTTCCGTTTCCGTAGTAGCCGGTGATCTGGAAGATGCCGAGGGAGCTGCCCTTCGTATACTTCGTGGACTCCTCGGTCACGACGGCCCCGATCGGTGTTTCGCCTGTGCGCGTACCGACGCTCGCTGCCGCTTCCTCCTGTGCGATCTGTGTCGCCAGGGCCGCCGCCTCTGCCTGCTCTGCCGCCAGTTTCTCCTGCAGTGCTGTGGACGGATCCGTCGCGCTGCCCGTCGCTGCCGTCGTCGCGATCGCGCTTCCTGAAGAAGCATTCGCAACCGGTGCCGGGCTCTCTGCAGATGATGCTGTCCCGGTCGTCACGGTCGTGCTCTCCGCAGCCGGCGTGGTGGTACTTTTTCCCTTGCGTCCGCTTCGCGCGGTCACCAGAACCGGCCTTTCTGCACCATCTGTCGTCATTGTATCCTGCGGGTTCATCGTTCCTGTGTAATACGTCGACTGACTCAGCTCACTGATGGAAACGCCATCCACCCATGCCGGACCGACCTGCGCCTCCGCCCATGCAGGCATCGCAAAGCAGGTGGCGAGGCAGATGGTCAGCAGCGTCCTCCACACATGATTCTTTTTCATCCTTTTCCTCCTGAAAATAAGGGAGTCGGGTGCACTTTGCCGGCAAAATCTGCGGCTTTTCCGCCTGTAATCACCACTTTGTGCACGTTTACTATATGAACCATAATACAGATCTGAAAAACCGTCAACTTACGTTTTTCTGTCGATCTTACGTGGTGAGCAGCAGCTCGACGGCCATCTGGTCCGTCAGATTCCCACTCTTGATGGCTTCATCATATTCATAGAAGCGTCGAATATAGTCCTCGATGCCATGGCGCGAGTACTGCCGCGCCTGATCCGTGAGCTTCCGGTAGATCCACGGACTCACACCGACATACGCCGCCGCTTCCTGGGCGCTCATATCCCTGTCCATCGCCTCACGTGCGAGCAGCAGCTGATTGAAGTTCCGGCGCATGAGATGCAAAAGACGCATCGGTGCCTCCTGCAGCGTCAGCAGATCCCGGTAGTACTGAAGCGCCTTCTTCGTATGCCCGAGTCCCATCTCAGACACCATGTCAAACACACGATCCTCGACATTCTGCGAGCAGATCGCCTCAACATCACGGTCCTCGATGACATCCCGCTCACCAGTATAGGCGATCAGCTTCTCCATCTCCGAAGCGATGTTATCCATGCTGGTGCCGGTCTTATCGAGGAAAAGCTCCATCGTCGAATTCCGGATCTTCTTTCCCGCCATCGTAAGATACCGCGCCGCCCAGCGACCGAGCTGTGCGCGGTCCTGCTCCCCGAGCTCACAGGCGAAGCCGTTCTTCTGCACGAGCTTATAGAGCTTACTGCGCTTATCGATCTCACCCTCGATAAACATGAGATGCGCCGTATCCGGATAGTGCCCGCTATCCTCGAGATAGTGCAGCAGCTTCTCCGGTGCCGGCTTCTTGAACCATTCACTGCCGCTGATGATCACGAGCCGCCCCGTGTTCTCTCCGAAGGTAAACGGAATCGTATTCAGAAGATCGATCAGCTCCTGCACATCCGGTGCACCATCATAAAACGTATAGGCCATCCCCTCCTCGCCGCCGAAGGCCGCACGGAACTGCTTCTTATAAGAAAGCTTCAGGTACTCCTCCGAACCGTAGAGCAGGTAGCAGGGCCGAAAGCGAAGCGCCTTCAGATCCTCATTCAGTGCCAGATATTCCGTTTTCGACTCTTTCTTTCCGTACGCCATCGTTCCTTTTCTCTTCCTATATGGAGGCCAATGCCTCCTTCGTCACATCATCGTGTCCCGTTTCATTTTCCGAAAACAAAACAAGGCCAATGCCTCGCGTGCCACCATTATAGCACGACAGAAGCATTGGCCCAGTCTCAATTTATGGAATACTGTATCAACGATTCCGGATGCGCTTCTGAACCTCATCATAGTCCGCGGTCACCTCTGCATTCGGTGCCGGCGTCGCGAGGCTCACGAGGATGTTCACGAGAATCGCCACGAGGAAGGCCGGAAGCAGCTCATAGATGTTCCAGAGACCGCCCAGCGGACGGATGCTGTACTTCCAGAAGAAGACCATGAACCCACCCGCGATCATACCGGCGGTCGCACCATACTTGTTGGAGCGTCTCCAGAAAAGTGCGAGGAGAACGACCGGTCCGAAGGAAGCACCGAAGCCCGCCCATGCGAAGGATACGATCTGGAAAACCGAGCTGTCCGGATTCCATGCGATACCGATGGAAAGGCCGGCGATCATCAGGAGGCAGACACGCGCCACGTACAGAAGCTGCTTCTCATCGAGATGAATGTGCAGCACATCGGTCAGAATATCGTTTGCGATGGAGCTCGACGCTGCAAGCAGCTGTGAATCCGCGGTCGACATGGTCGATGCCAGAATACCGGACAGGACGACACCGGCGATCAGTGCCGGCAGGAGGCCATGGGTTGCAAGCAGCTTCGCGATCTCGACGATGATGGTCTCCGACTGATTGCCGCCGAGGCTC
>ULTU01086479.1_pt1 | contig 17305 bp, 10 predicted proteins | sample 1957861 | NCBI WGS metagenome assembly ULTU01 (sample SAMEA4835742, study PRJEB28245) | human gut metagenome | biome: gut microbiome; material: fecal sample | place: Denmark | collected 2008
ACCTGATTTCGAGTCAGGGCCGTTATGACCACTTCGATACCGCTCCACAGCCTACCGAATTATTCTATCAAAAAAGCGGGCAATTGTCAACTGTTTTTTTGCCGTAAACTATAATTTATTATGCTCTGCTTCCGACTGTCCGTGTCAAATACCTTTACCTTGACATGTGCTTTGATTGGACAAAATCGTATCGACTTATTATTCGTAACGTCAATCGACAAACTCTATTTTCAGCTAATATCTAAATGATATTGGCGTAAAACAAGCTCATTAACCGGATTTCGCTTTATTAAAACCGTGGCGGCAAGCATAGTATCCGAACATCTTGTCAAGGATAGAACTATCATCTCTGACATAAACGGTCAAAACGTTGAAGTATTTTTTCGTATCTGCAATCCGACATTCTGCGAAACATAATTAAAATTATACTTAGCGCATTACTAGCAAAGCCAATGTCGGAAATTTTTAAACTATCTGTTTTTACGCAAAGTCTTATTTTGCTTAAGTGTCGACGGCATACCGATGTACCGTATGTTGTTTAACTAATTCAGACTTGGCAGAACCATTGTTTTTACATTTAAAATTTGTAACATGCGTGCTTAACCGACAAAAATATAATTCGGTTTTATGCTCGATTTCTCTACTATCAAGAGTCAATGCTGCAATTTAAAGCGGCAACTATTCTATTAACAGCAGCAGTTTTTGAACTGTAATGCAAATAAGTCTTTACACGTAAATAAAAACGCAAAACGTATATTAAACAATATTACGATTCGCTGTTTTTTTATTGCTGATTGCTTGTAGACAAAGCAAGTTTGCTTTCTGCAAACTCTTTATTTGTCTTTTTTATAAGCGGGAAATAGATACAAGCAAAAATCGCTATAGTCAAAGCCCAGCTTATCGGATACACTACAAAAATCATATTAAGCGTCGGGCTATACGGATAAATAAATTTAATCCATATTATTCTAAACAGGCAACTGCCCGCCAAGCTTACCAACATAGCAATGGTAGATCTACCCAATCCTCTAACGGCATTACTAAACACGTCCATGATTCCGCACAAAACATACGACATCGAAAGTATCATCAGCTTTTCGCTACAGATCTTAAGGACTTCGACATCGGACGACATAATCGAACACAGCTGATAACGCAACGCCATTACCAATGCTCCCATTATCGCCCCTATACCTACGGCATAAAGCATGGAAATACGCACCGATTTGCGCATTCGTTCTACGTTACCGGCGCCGTAATTTTGGCTGACGAAAGCAAGAGCCGACAATGAAACCGAATATGTAGCGTTGTAAATAAAGCCTTCCATTTGGCTGGTTATCGTATTCGCCGACATTGCTGCCAATCCGAAAGTGTTTATGGTAGATTGAATTATTACGTTGGAAATCGAAAAAACGCAGCCTTGCAAGCCTGCCGGAACACCGATTTTTATCATATCGACAAGTTCACGTTTGTAAAAACGCATATATTTAAACTCTAATTTGCAGTAACCTTTTTCTCTCGCTATGGTAACGATGCACAGCGTTGCGGAGACGGCTTGAGAAACCACGGTAGCAATAGCAACGCCTTCGACGTCCCATCCTACCACAAGTACGAAGAATATGTTAAGAATAACGTTTGCAACTCCGCCGATTACCAAAAATATCAAAGGTCTGAAAGTATCGCCTACCGCCCTAAGAATGGATGCCGCAAAGTTGTACAGCATCATAATGGGCATACCCAAAAAGTATATGGTAAGGTAAACCGTCGCTTTGTCTAATGCCGCCGCATCTACATGAGTCCATTCCAAAAATCTTCTCGCCATTATCGTACCGATTACAGCCAAAAAGATGCCGACCAGAACGCTCAGAACGACTGACATGCCTACGGTGCGTTTTGCGCTCTCTCTGTCCTGCATTCCCACACACCTTGCAATAAGCACGTTTGCGCCCACCGAAAGTCCCACAAAAAGTCCTATGACGAGGTTTACTATAGCTCCGGTCGAACCTACCGCAGCAATAGCCAAATCTCCATCCTGCGCAAATATTGAAAGAACGGCAACGTCAGCGGCGTTAAACAACAACTGTAAAATATTAGTCGCAATAAGCGGTAAAGCATAAATAATAATCTGCTTATACAAATTACCCTGCGTCATGTTCATTTCTTTACTTTTTCTCATGCGTACATTTTAACATTAAATACGCCTAAAGTCAAAGATTTAATCGGCGATTATTATGTATGTAATGTGAATGTATTACGAGCTTTACACACGGTATAATCGGCAATGCCGAATCAATTGCATTGCCGCACTTTAGTCCTGTTAGCTGTCGATAAACGTTTTTAAAGTCAAGCAATTCCTGCGGCTGCATGTCGTCACCTTTTCTATAATAATTCAAAAATACTTTATTCTGATTTTGCGACGTTAACATACGTTGTTATCAAAATTTTATGCGCATTAAATAGCGGCATATCGTTTAATGTTATATTGATAACACTTCGAGTCGCACCATACTCATCTACATCCTTATCCGCTTAATTATAAATTAGAAAAGTAAACTAATTCGAGCAAAATCGCCGGACATAAGCTAGGCGAATACGTTTATTTTACTTCTGTCGTTTTAAAATAAGCTTGCACGAATTCCTTACTAATTTATAAGAATAAGTTTGGATTTCTCGTATACGTCCGCAAAAATCGATAACGAAATTAATCTTCGCTCACAGCTTCCGAAAGTCTGTAATACTCACCGTGTTTTGCCATAAGTTCCTCATGCGTACCTTGCTCGACAATTCCGTCTTTGTCCATAACCACTATCAAATCGGCTTTGCGCACGGTAGAAAGTCTGTGCGCAACGACAATGGTTGTTCTATTTTTACTAAGTTCGTTAAGCGCCGATTGCAGATGCGCTTCGGTCACGTTATCGAGAGCGCTTGTCGCTTCGTCCAATATAAGTATCGGTGGATTTTTTAAAAACGCTCTCGCTACGGAAACCCGCTGTTTTTGACCTCCGCTAAGTTTGACGCCCCTTTCACCCACATAAGTATCGTACCCGTCCGCCAGCGAACAGACATACTCGTGAATGTCGGCTCGCTTTGCAGCCTCTACTATTTCGTCCATAGTCGCATCCGGTTTTCCGTATGCTATATTTTCTTTTATAGTACCGCAAAAAAGAAAAACGTCTTGCGCAACTATTCCGACCAGGCTGCGAAGATCTTTTGCGGAAACGTCGTTTATGTCCACACCGTCTATCGTTATCTTGCCGCTCTGAGCCTTATAAAACCGAGGCAACAAATGACACAAAGTCGTTTTTCCTCCACCCGAAGGTCCTACCAGCGCCACGGTTTTCCCGTTAGGCACAGTGAGAGTGAAGTTCTCGATTACATTATCGCCGTTGTCGCCCTTATATGAAAAAGTAACGTTTTCGAACTTTACGTCCCCTTTTACGTCTTTGAGCGGTATCGGATTTTCGCAATCGGTTTCGCCTTTTATGTCCATCACTTCCAAAAATCTGACAAAACCGGTCATACCGTTTTGAATTTGTTCGAATACGTTTGCAAGCGTACGAATGGGATTGATTATCATGGTTGTGTATAAAACATACGCAACGAAGTCGCCGTTGTCAATCCAATCTTTATACAAAAACAATCCGCCGGCAGTAATTGCTGCGAGATACAAAAAGTCGTTAAAAAAACCCAAACCGCTTTGAAATACGCCCATTGCTTTATACGCCGAAGCTCGTGCTTTCATAAATTCTCCGTTACGTTTGTTGAATTTCTTGACTTCGGTTTCGGAAGCGTTGTAGGCTTTGGCTACTCTTATACCTGATACTGCGGACTCGACCTCGGCATTGACTTCAGCCATTCCTTCTCTGCTTTTACGCATAGCTTTGCTCATATTTCTTCTTGTTTTTACGGCAAAAACTATCATTACGGGAAGTATAGCAAGAACAATCAGCGCAAGATATACGTTTACGGAAACACAAAGCATGGCAACCGCTCCGATAATCGTGATAGTTGCCGTAAGAGTATCCTCGAAACCGTGATGCGCCAGTTCGGACACGTCAAACAAATCGTTGGTTATTCTCGACATAATGGCGCCCGTTTTATGCTCGTCAAAGTACGAAAAAGGCAGCGTCTCGATATGCTCGAAAAATTCACGACGCATATCGCCCTGAATACGTACGCCCAAAACATGTCCGTAATACTGTACACAATAATTAAATATTGCCTTGATACAAAAAATTACGAGCAGAATGCCGCACCACATCAGCATCGTATACAGCATTTTGTTAGGCGCATACGTGTTAATTACGTTTTTTGCGACAAACGGATAAAACATATTGCAAGCCGCAATCATCAACGAACAGACTATATCGAATGCGAACAGTTTTTTATGCGGTTTGTAATAAGAAAAAAAACGTCTTATCATACAATTTTTCCTTGGCTTTATTAGGTCTTATATAAGTTAAGGCAACATCATCCTTTTCGTTTGTTATTTTATCACAATTCATACTTACAGTCAAACAAAACAAGCATACTGCCGTTATACAAAAATCAGCGGGCTTCCATTGACAAAATCATGTGTGAAAATGTATAATATTCGCATTGTGACAAATTTTATTCAGGAGGTAGTTATGTACGGAACTTTTTGGGCTTTGGTACCTGCATTGGTAGCGATAGTAGTTGCGCTTCTTACAAAAGAAGTATACATATCGCTTTTTCTTAGTATTATAATAGGAGCTTTGTTTGTAACGGAATTCAATATAGCTCATGCGATTCAAAAAGTGTTTGTAGAAATGGCTGCCGCATTCGGCGCAGAGTACGACGGTGGAAATTTAACGGGTTCGGGCAACGGCGGAATTATAATCTTTATATTGGAATTAGGAATTTTGGTTGCGCTTATGAATAAAGCCGGCGGAGCGAACGCTTTTGGTAAGTGGGCAATGAAAAAAGTGACCACTCGTAAAGGCGCTCAAATTGCAACTACCGGACTGGGTTGTATGTTATTTGTTGACGACTATTTCGGTCGTCTCGCCAATGGTTCGATAATGCAACCCATTACCGACAAATTTTACGTTTCGCGCAGCAAACTTGCTTATATCGTAGGAGCGGTTTCCGTTTCGATTTGCATCCTTATGCCCGTATCGAGTTGGGCAAGCGTAATCGGCGACACAATCGACGCCGGCAACGGAACGAAAGCTTTTTTGTACACAATACTGTGCAACTTTTACCCCTTCCTTATGCTTGCTTTTTTATTTGTATCGATTTCGCTCGGAATAGACCTGTTTGGTATACGAAAACAAGAATTAACCGCCATTAGGACAAAGGACGTAACTTGCGGATTAAAAGCCACAAGCAGCGATGAAAAGATAGAAATTTCAGGCAAAGGAACGCCGCTTGACTTGATTTTACCTGTCGCCGCTCTTATTGTCTCGGTATGTTGCATGTTGTTCTTTGCAAACACGGACACGAATACCGCTCTCGCATGCGGCGGCTGCATAGCGATAATATTTACAATGATACTTTATCTCCCTCGCAAACTTATGTCTTTAAGACAATTTACGGCATGTTTCGGAGAAGGATTTAAGTCGATTGCCGAAGTGGTAATAATTCTCGTATTTGCCTGGACTTTGGTTCGCATGTGCGAGTCGCTCGGAATGAAAGAATTTATCGAAACGATCGCCGACAAAATGCTCGGCCTGACTTGGCTTTTGCCTGCCATATTCTTCTTATGCGCAATGGGAATTTCTTTTTCCATTGGCACGAGTTGGGGTACCTTCCTTATTATGGTACCCATAGTAGTAGACTTTGGTCTTAGCGGTTCCACACACTGGTTGACTATCGCTGCCGTTTTGTCAGGTTCGGTATTCGGAAATCAAGTTTCCCCCATTTCGGACACTACCATTTTGTCTGCGTCCGCATGCAAGGCGAATCATCTCGAATACGTAAAAGCGCAAATGCCGACTGCGCTGGTGATAGCTGCTATCGCCCTGCTTTCCTTCCTTGCTGCCGGACTTTCGGATAAAATATGGGTAGGTTGGATAGTAGCGGTCGTACTGTTAAGCGCATTTATTACAACAGCGTATTTTGTATTAAAACGCAAAAACGAGATTATGCCTAATATAAAATTATCTAATCTAAATAGCGACGAGCAAAATTCGCAAGTCGCAGCCTGATGTGGCACTCGACCAAACGGGGTAAAAGCGGTGACGATTCGTTTATTATCACCATAATGAAACTAACAATAACACAAAAAAAAGACAAGCGCAATCGATTCGTTTCTAAGACAAATAATCTTAGCGAACGCATCGAAAACGCTTGTCTCTTTTTAATTTGTTCCAATATTACATTTCAAACAATTAAATATTGTCCTCTTACCGTTTTACAAAACCTATTACGCCTAATGCAACTGCTCTATATCAAAGTCGAGTTGGCGCAATGCTTCGTACAGAACTATCGCTACCGAGTTAGACAAATTTAGCGAGCGGCACACTCCGTTCATCGGTATACGCAACGCCGTTTCGGGATTGTCATAAACAAGCTGCGGAGGCAAACCTTTTGTTTCCTTGCCGAACAGTAAAAAACAACCGTCTTCAAACTTTATGTCGCTGTAACGCTTCTTTGCTTTTGTCGAACAATAATAAAATTTGCCGCCGCTGTTCTTTTCAAAAAATTCGTCCAGGGAATCGTAATACGATATGTCAACTTTGTCCCAATAATCGAGCCCGGCACGCTTAACCGTCCTATCGCTTATTTCGAATCCGAACGGTCTGACAAGATGCAGTTTAGAACCTGTACATGCGCAAGTCCGAGAAATATTGCCGGTGTTTTGCGGTATTTCCGGCTCTACCAATACTATATTTATCATGCGATTATATTTACAAGTCTTCCCTTTACTACTATCACCTTTTTGGGTTCAGCGGCAATATAGCCTTTTTCTTTCGCCTCTTTTACTGCGCCGGATTTGATTTCTTCTTCGGTAAGCTCAGACGAAATCATCATCTTTCCCCTAATCTTACTGTTAACCTGCACGACTATTTCCACTTCGTCTTTAACGAGTTTGCTCTCGTCGCATTTAGGATATTCAAAATCGAACACCGTCGGCTTAAAGCCCATACGTTCGTGCATTTCTTCGGCAAAATGCGGTGCAAACGGCGCCATGATTCTTATAAGTCTTTCCGCCGAATCAAACATAAGTCCGCCCACTCCGCTAACTTTGTACATTACGTTGACAAGTTCCATTATTCTTGCCAAAGCAGTGTTAAAGGAGAAAACCTCAAGGTCTTCGGTTACTCGTTTTATGCAATAATTAAGAGCATACTCGAGTTCTTTTGCCTGCGCCGCATCGGTTACGGGCGTACCTTTTTGCTCGACGGAAGCGTCGCAAATTCGTTCCACTCTGTCCAAAAATTTGCCGATCGATTTTATTCCGTCATCGTTCCACGGACCGCCCTCTGTATATGAAGCAAGGAACATTAAATACATACGAAACACGTCGGACCCGTATGTCGAAACATAGCTGTCGGGCGTAACCGTATTACCCTTGGACTTGCTCATTTTTTCACCGTCTTTGCCCAATATCAAGCCCTGATGCACCAACGAAAGGAAGGGTTCGTCAAAGTCGAGATATCCCATATCTCTGAGCGCTTTGGTTATAAATCTTGCATAAAGGAGGTGCATACAAGAATGCTCCGCTCCGCCGATGTATTTGTCTACGGGAAGCATCTCGTCTATGATTTTTTTATCGAAAGCCTTATCCTTGTCTTTGGAATCGGGATAACGCAAATAGTACCAACTGCTGCACACAAACGTGTCGAGAGTGTCTGCGTCTCTCTTCGCATCTCTTCCGCACTTGGGACAAACGCAATTTATAAATCCTTCGTGCTTGCCGAGCGGCGACTGCCCGTCCGGCGTAAAGTTTACGTCATAAGGCAATTTTACAGGGAGTTGATCCTCGGGTACTGCGACGGATCCGCAGTGCGGGCAATGTATGATAGGTATGGGAGCGCCCCAGTACCTTTGACGAGAAACAGACCAGTCCCTAAGACGATAATTAACTTTTATACCGCCTTTACCCAGTTCTCCGAGACGATTAAGCACCGCTTTTTTTGCTTCTACGGTAGTAAGTCCGTCAAATTCGCCGCTGTTAACGACTATACCGTACTCGATGAAAGGCAGCTCTCCTTCCTCGTCTTTGCCTCTGACCACCCTCGTTACGGGAAGATTGAACTTTGCGGCAAACTCAAAATCCCTGGTATCGTGTGCGGGAACGCCCATAACTGCGCCCGTTCCGTAAGTAGAAAGGCAGTAGTCCGCAATCCAAACGGGAATCTGCTTACCTGTTATAGGATGAGTGCAATATGCGCCCGTAAATACGCCGGTTTTTTCCTTCGCCGTCGATAATCTGTCTATATCGCTGCTTTTGCTAGCCTGCAGCTTGTAAGCTTCCACGTCGGCCTTTCGATCGGGCGTAGTGATTTTGTCTACAAGTTTATGTTCGGGCGCAAGCACTACATAGCTTACGCCCATAAGCGTATCTGCTCTTGTTGTAAACACGGTAATCTTGTCATCGCCTATGTCGAACACAGCTTCGCCGCCCTCGCTCCTGCCTATCCAGTTGCGTTGCATGGTTTTTGTCTTTTCCGGCCAATCAATCGTGTCAAGTCCGGAAATAAGTTCGTCCGCATAGTCGGTTATTTTTAAAAACCATTGCTTCATGCTCTTGCGCACGACTTCACAACCGCATCTTTCGCACTTGCCGTCGACAACCTGTTCGTTTGCAATAACGGTATTACAGGAAGTACACCAGTTTACCGGGGACTCCTTTTGATATGCAAGTCCGTGGTTGAAAAGCTGGATAAACAGCCATTGAGTCCATTTGTAATAATCGGGCGAGCAGGTGTATAATTCACTGTTCCAATCGAACATCGCACCGAGCGAACGCAACTGCTGTTCCATAGTCTTTATATTCTTGAGCGTGCTGTCCTCAGGGTGCACGCCGGTCTTTATGGCATAATTTTCCGCAGGTAAGCCGAAAGCATCGAATCCGACCGGTTGAAAAACGTTATATCCCTGCATTCGCTTAAACCTTGCAAAAGTGTCGGACGGCGCATAATTGTACCAATGTCCTACATGCAGGTTAGACCCGGAAGGATACGAAAACATCTCCAAAACGTAATATTTCTTTCCCGTTCTGTTTTTATCGAAATCGTTTATTCCGTTATCTTCCCAAAATTTGTTCCACTTTTGTTCTACTGAAACTATATCCATTGTAAACCTCTTATCTTGCTAATGCAATAACTATAACACTTTGTAAATAAGACTGTCAAGCATTACGATTTCTTTGACGACCGAGCAGGCTTATTTACTCACATCCGGCGAATGCCTGACAATAAAAAACGGCAAAAACGGTCATACGCTTTGCCGTCGATTATTGCCGACTTACCCGCTTTATACGTGCCTCATACCGGAACATACACTGCCATAAGCAACCAATTGTTTTGCGAACGTTTTCTTAACGACACGCACACCTTGAACTCTTTGTACTTTCCGTCGCTGCATTTAATGCGCAAATTATACGACGGATTGTCGCCGGTGACCGTTGCCCGATTTAAAATCTTTAAAACTCTTTCTCTGTCATCGGGATGCACAAAGTCAAAGTGCGCATATTTATCGTCTTTCTCGCTTACGATACGTCCGATAAATTTTTGGTACGCCTTATTTAAAAACCACGTGTCTATATCCACCCCGTTAAAAGCAAAAAATCCTGCTCCACACGGCAAGTCGTTAAGCAATTCGATTTCCACGTCTCGCCTTTCTATCGAAGTATTCGTACCCGAATAATATATGTTAAGAAATTTCTCGTCGTCTGCGCCTACCGTAACTTTACACTTAAGTCTGACCGGCAAATAACTGCCGTCTCCGCAACGAAGACGATAAACTCGGCCTATCCCGTCCCCGCTCTCGAAAGCCTTTAAAAATGCCTCACGAGCAAGCGGTATATCGTCGGGATGCAATCCTTCTATGGCGTTTTTCCCGTAAACTTCGGTAAATTGTTCGTCAGTCATACCGATTAGCGACTTTGTTGCGTTATTAAGGTATATGGGCACCAGTCTTCCGTCCGACGTCAATTTAAGTCGCATAAAGCTCTCGGGTATATCGTCGAGCAGTTTTGCCATAGACTGCTTTTCGCTTTCTATGGATTTTGCCAAATCTCTGCGAATTAGTAACACTGTTATGTAATCACCCAACGGAACTATATGCTTTATACGGTCAATTTCTTTGCTCGGATTATTTACCGCCATGAATCCGATTACAGCACCGTCCCTCATCAGCGCCGAAAGTATCACCGACCTGACCGCACCGCCGTCAAAAAGCGTTTTCAATGCAGGCACAGACAATTCGCTCTTGTTGTCCGCAAAAATGAATTTTTCGCTGCTCGTTTCTTTAACCAACTCGCAAACAATATCGGCAGAAAGGGTTCTTAGCTTATTTACGTACTTTTGAGATTCGGAATCGCCAACTTCGTAAGTATTTTTGACAGACGTTTTGTTCTTGTCCAATTCTATTACGTAAGCCCCGTCACCGCCGAAATACGATGCCGTTTTTTGCAAAATGTGCGTTATGGCTATATTACAGTCCGGCTGGGCGGACATCTCGTTTGCCGCTTCGTTAAGAATCTTTAATTGGCCGTCTACTTCTTTACCTGCGGTAATGTCCTGAACTACGCACATCAGCGTTTGTCCGTTTACACTTTCCAAACTCATGGGTACATATGCCCATCTTATCCAAATAACGGTGCCGTCTCGCTTAACGCATCTACACTCGCAAACTTTGCAGCCCGAGCCGATTGAAAGTTCACATAATTTTTCGGACAGCAAACTCTTGTCATCCGGAAATATCAAATCGGCAACGCTGACAGATTCTGCTCGATACTGTTCTCTCGTATATCCGAACATTTTGTAAAAACCGTCGTTTACAAACACGGCGTCCATATCCAAAAGCGAACGTACAACGGCAACTATTACTCCGCCGTCAAAATTATCCACTATCAAAGCAAGTTGAGTCGAAGCATCTCGCTTAGCTATTTCGGCAAGGCGTTGTTCGGTCTGATTGACCATAACGCCGTACAGCAAAAACGTATCGTCCGCTTTTGCAATATTTCTAAGCGTCACTCTCACGTACTCAACTGCATTTCCGCTATGTATCTTATATTCTCCAGAAACCTGTCTGTCGGAAGAAATACATTTTTTGATATCGTTTAAAAATCTGATTTTATCGTCTGCGTACAAATAATCGGAAAAAGTCAGGTTTTTTATGTCGGCAGGATCTATCTTAATCGAACCGAACTGCTTAACGTATTCGTCGCTGGTACGCAGAACTTCGGTTACTCCGTTACGATATTCGAATATGCATGCTCCGCCCACGTAGCTGTTGAAGATAAGAGTTTCCATGGACTTCGGATCCCAAAATTCGTTGTTATTCAAATTTTTGAGCGTCTGCAATCTCGACATGACGTATTCTTTGTTTTCGTTGCAAAACAGTTTTTCGTATTCGCCGACCGGCAAAGGCTTGGAGTACAAATAACCTTGAATATAATAACAGCCTACCGACTTTAAATAATCGGCTTCTTTAACGTCCTCGACTCCTTCGGCAATAACCGTCATTCCGAGCCATCTCGCCATCCTGACTATAGACTCGACTATGTTACCGGCTCGCTGCGCATTGCCGCCGCCCTCAAAAAACTTCATGTCAAGTTTCAAAACGGAAGCGTTAACGTCTTTAAGCGAATTTAGCGACGAATAACCGCTGCCGAAATCGTCTATCTCTACTACGTAACCTAGTTTTGCCAGCTCATTCGCTTTTGTAATTATCTCCTTCGTCGACTCGGAAAAAGCGGATTCGGTTATTTCCAGCCTAAACATGTCAACAGGAATATCGTACTTGGACGTAATGGCAGTTATCACGTCTATAAAGTCGTCGTGCAATATGTCCCGTCTCGAAACGTTTACAGACACGGGAACGGGATTTTTCCCTTCGTTCATCCATTTGCGCAGCAATATGCACGCTTGCTCCCAAACGTATTTGTCGAGTTTGTAAATAAAATCGTTTTCTTCGAAAACCGGGATAAATTCACCGGGTAAAACATATTCTCCGTTTTTTAGCCAACGCACCAAAACTTCGGCGCCCATTATTGCGCCTGTCGCATGATTGTACTGAGGCTGAAAAAACAACTTAAACTCGCCCGAAGCGAGAGCGGTATTCATATTTTCGACAATCAACTGGCGCCTTATGAGGTGGTCCAACATGTCTTTGTCAAAGACGGATATTTCTTTGTCGTACGAATTTCGCACAAAATTAGCGGCAATGCGAGCTCTGTCGAACATCGTCATTACCGAATCGTCTTTGTTTTCTACAAAATATCTACCCGTTCTTAATCGTATAGGCTGACTAAGCGCATCGGGATGATGTATACGTTCATGGGCGTCATTCATTTCTTTCGATTCGACGCAGCTATGCGGATAAAGCAACGCAAAATTATCTGCGAACAATCTGCCGCAAATTCCTCCTGCCGCAGCCGCAAAATCTTTTATCACCGAAGCCACATATTTTAGCACGGCATCTCCGACGCCTATACCGAATCTATCGTTGATTATTTTAAAATTATCTATGTTTAAAAAAGAAAATACGTAATAGCCGTCGCTGTTCCCATCGATAAGCATGCGAGCAATCTTAAAAAAAGTATCCTGATCGAAAACGCCGGTTAGAGGATCGAAACTTTCGTAAGCAACATTTAAGCAGGTCGGCTTGTTATTGTTACCACTGTCGTTCATAATAATTCTATCCTCCGCATTTCTTTAATGCTCGGCTATATTATAACACGGCAAAAACATTAAAGCAAGCGCTTATCGACGGTTTGCGCCTATAATAAAAATAAACAACCTATGCAAAATTCAACCGGAACTTGCACATAAAAATAAGCTCGCAGCCTATAACAGCCACGAGCTTAAAGCAATTTAAATTTTACTACTAACGCACTCTTTTTACCGCAGTTTTCCATCCTTCCAGCAACGCAACTCTCTTTCTCTCGTCAACGGACGGATAAAATACGTCGTCTCTGCGAGTCAGTTCGGTAAGCTGCGCTACCGAGGAAAACATACCGCACCTAAGTGCAGCCAAATAAAACACCCCTAACGTGGTAACTTCGGCATTTTCGGGGCGAATTACGGGCGCAGCAAGCATATCTGACTGGAACTGCATCAAAAAATCGTTTGCGGTTGCGCCGCCGTCCACCTCTAAAGATAATATCTTTTTGCCTGCGTCTTGCTCCATGGCAAACGCCACGTCACACACCTGGTATGCAATGCCCTCGAGCGCAGCTCGCACGATATGATCTCTGCCTGTTCCTCTCGTAAGCCCTACTATCGCAGCCCGAGCGTCGCCGTCCCAGTACGGCGCACCGAGTCCGGTAAACGCAGGCACGAGGTATACGCCGCCGTTATCGCCGACATTTAAGGCGCATCGTTCGCTTTGCGCTGCCGTATCGATAATCTTAAGTTCGTCTCTTAACCATTGTACGGTTGCTCCGCCCATAAATACCGACCCCTCCAATGCGTATTGAGGCTTTTCCGATATTGATGCGGCAAGAGTAGTCAAAAGTCCGTTTTTGCTGCTAATCGCCTTATCTCCGGTATTCATGAGCATAAAACATCCCGTGCCGTAAGTCGTCTTAAGCATACCTTCGCCTACGCACAAATGCCCGAACAACGAGGCTTGCTGGTCCCCGGCTATTGACAATACCGGTATACGAAACTCTGTAGCGTATCCGTATTCGTGCGACGACGGATAAACTTTCGGCAACATACATTCGGGTACGTCGAAAATCTTTAACAGGCTCTTATCCCATCGCAAATTATGTATGTCGTACAGCATGGTACGAGAAGCGTTGGTGTAATCGGTCGCATGAACTTTTCCGCCCGTGAGTCTATACAGAATATAACTGTCTATAGTTCCGAAAAGCAACTCGCCTTTTTGCGCCCGTTCTCTTGCGCCGACAACGTTGTCAAGTATCCACTTTAGTTTAGTAGCCGAAAAATAAGCGTCTATTTTTAATCCTGTCTTACTATAAATCTCGCTACCGTATTGTTTTTCCAACGACTTACACAACTCTGCCGTGCGGCGACACTGCCACACTATCGCATTATATACGGGCGCACCGCTGCGATCCCAGACAACCGTGGTTTCTCTTTGATTGGTAATGCCGATGCACTCTATTTCCTTTATCGAAATATCAGCCTTAGTCAAAGCGTCCACAGCCGTAACTATTACGGAATCGTAAATTTCTTCGGGATTGTGTTCTACCCAACCCGGATGAGGATAATACTGAGTAATCTCCTTGGACGCAGAAGAAACGACGTTACCGAAATTATCATACACTATACTGCGTGTACTGGTCGTACCCTGATCGACGCACAAAATATACTTTTTCATATCGACTGTTATTTTTCCCAATCGAACGTATAGTCGAGCTTATACATATCTCTTACCTGACTCAATTCTTTTTGTACGCTTTCTCCTACGGGGATTCCGCTGTCCTTGCGGCTGAGCCAGGTCTCGTACGCCTTTTCGCCGGGAGTGTATATGCGATCGCAGCCGGGAGCTTTTTGCGAATTACGAAGCGCTCTCAGTATATCGCCGGCAGTTTTTCTGAACTCTTTTTCGCCCATAAACGCTTCGGTATTTATTGCAATGAAAAAATGTCCGAGGTGATACTTCTTTTTGCTGCCGTCCTCCGCTACGCCGCTAAGCATTTTTAGGTAATTCCCGCTCTGCAATGCGGCACTGAGAATCTCAACCACGGTCGCATATCCGTATCCTTTGTATCCGGCAAGCTCCTCGCCTATTCCACCGAGCGGCGCCAATGCCGCATCTCCGCTTACTAAAGCCTTTAATATATACTCGGAGTCTGTCAAAGCGCTTCCGTCTCTGCCTATAACCATTCCTGCGGGAGTCGGCTTGCCCTCTCTCGCAAAATACTCTATTTTTCCTCTCTGCGTTATGGAAGTTGCGCAGTCTATGTTAAACGGGAACGGCTCGTCCGTAGGCATGCTTATCGTAAGCGGGTTTGTTCCGAGCATGTTTTCCACGCCGAAAGTCGGCGCTATAGACGGTCTTGCGTTGGTTCCTGTAATACCCACCATTCCGGCTTTCGCACACATGCAGCTGTAATAACCGGCAATTCCGTAGTGCGTAGAGTTACGAACTGCCACCATTCCCATTCCGTATTTTTTTGCTTTTTCGATGGCAATCTCCGTAGACTTATATGCGATGACTTGTCCCATTCCGTCATGTCCGTCCACCACTGCGGTAGTCGGAGTTTCTCTTATTACTTCGAACTCGGTCGTAGGACTCTGAATTCCTGCCCGTATTCTGTCTATATAAATAGGCTTAAATCTATTAACACCGTGCGACGTTACACCCCTTCTGTCTGCTTCCAAAAGCACGTCCACACAGATCTCTGCGTCTTTTTCGGGAACGCCTGCCGCCATAAAAGCAGCTTTGGTAAATTCAGTTGCCGTTTTCCAATCTAAAATCATATTCATAAAAAAGCCTCCTTTCTTTTAGTATACCATCAAAAACGACTTTTGTCCATAATTTTAGCATAAAACTTTAAAATCGGCGAGCATATTATATATCATGAAAACTTTATCTTTATGTGTTATAGTAAAAGACGAAGAACTTACGCTCGAGCGACTGCTATCCACGGCAACATCGTTTGCGGACGAAATTGTCGTCGTTGACACCGGCTCGACCGATAAAAGCAAGCAAATTGCACAAAAATATGCAAACGTATACGACTTTTTGTGGATAGACGATTTTTCTGCAGCTAGAAACTATGCGATAGAACTTTGTACGTGCGACCTAGTAATATGGCTTGACGCAGACGATGTTGTGCCGCAAGAAACAGTAAAGAAAATAAACGAGTTAAAACTTGATTTCGATTGCGACATGGTTATTATGCCATACGAAACTGGAAATCTGCGTTTTTACAGAGAACGAATTTTTCTTAACGACGGATCGCACTTTTTTAAAGGAGAAGTCCACGAAGCCATAGAATTAAAAGGCAAAATCAAACGACTCGAATGTCCGGTAATACACGATAAAAAGAAAAGCGGCGATCCGATGCGGAACTTGCGTATACTGAAAAAGGTATACGCCTCTCGACCGCTCAATGACAGAGAGCTGTTTTATTACGCAAGCGAACTGTACTTCACCGGCAGCAGCGATGCCAGAAGCGAGCTTTGGCGATTTATAAAATTCTATGGCAGTTACTCTCAAAAAGGTCAAGCTGCCGTTTATCTTTCTTACCTATTAAAGAACGAAACGGACGTCAGACTTGCTCTCGGCGAAGGCGCAGCGCATATCAATTCGGCAGATATTTATACGCTTATCGGCGAAAGCTATATGCGCGAAAAACAGTATCGTCATGCAAAAAACTCATACCTGCAAGCCACCGTTGCCGATGAACAAATCGTTTTCCCCGTTCCCGAACGACAAAATTACTTGCCATACATCAGACTTTGTAAATGCTATTGGCACTTAGGAAATAAGCAAGCCGCAAAATATTACAACGAACTTGCTCTCGGAATAAAACCAAACGACCCGTACGCTTTGTCCAATTCTCGCTTGTTCGATTAAGCCTAGCCCTACCGTAACGATATAGCCTTTTTCTGTATATTATGTATAGAACGACAAAGGAGGTATTATGTGTAATTGTTGTGATTCGGATAACAAACGATTGCCTGTGCGAGGTCCCACCGGTCCTACAGGTCCGAGAGGAATGGCAGGCCCTATCGGACCTATCGGGCCCACAGGCCCGGCAGGATTAAGTATAATCGGACCCACAGGTCCAACCGGGCCTACGGGCGCTAACGGCGCTGTAGGTGCTACGGGCCCCACGGGTGCTGACGGGACTGTAGGTGCTACGGGTCCCACGGGTGCTGACGGTGCAACGGGTGCTACCGGTCCTACCGGGCCTACCGGTCCTACGGGTGCTACAGGTCCTACCGGTCCTACGGGTGCAGACGGTGCAACGGGCGCTACCGGTCCCACGGGTGCTGACGGGTCTACAGGTCCTACCGGTCCTACGGGTGCTGACGGTGCAACGGGCGCTACGGGTGCTGACGGCGCAACGGGCGCTACGGGTCCTACCGGTCCCACGGGTGCTGACGGCGCTGTAGGTGCTACCGGTCCTACCGGTCCTACGGGTGCTGACGGCGCTACCGGTCCTACGGGTTCCACCGGTCCTACC
>ULTU01062875.1_pt1 | contig 17103 bp, 8 predicted proteins | sample 1957861 | NCBI WGS metagenome assembly ULTU01 (sample SAMEA4835742, study PRJEB28245) | human gut metagenome | biome: gut microbiome; material: fecal sample | place: Denmark | collected 2008
ACTGTCCGGATTCCGCTATATTTTCTTCAAATTCCTCTTTTATGGCTTTCTGTCTGTATCTTTCTGCGATGCTCTCCCGCTCCGTACCTGACCGGCTTTCCGTTCCCTGCTGTTCTCCATGCGTGCCTCCTGTTTCTTTCCAGCTTCCGCAGCCTGCAAGACAACCCGCCATCATGCAGGAGATCATAACCACACTTACCATCCTTCTAATTCTTCTCATAAAAAATACCCTCCTTATCTTAGTCACTATCCGATATCTGCATAATTCCTGCTCTGATCACCTCCGACGTTAGCAATCGTCGAATGTAAAAACAAAATTTTACAGCTATCTGTTCTCTTTATGACTAAGATACGGATGGGTATCCTCTTTTTATGGAATTTTTTTTACAGATCAAACTACTGTCTGCTTAAGATCCATGCCTGTCGTTCAGAATCATATCGGAGAAGTGTACCTGTTACTTCTTCCCCTACCGAAAATGTCTCTGCTTCTTCCGGCTGCAATACAATGTTCTGACCGGTTATTAATTTTCCGGATGCATCAGATACCTGTAAGAGTTTTGCGGCATATTTTTGTACCGCATCCGGCTCTGCTGTTACAATCTCTGTGATCTGAAGTGTAACTGCTATATTACTCATTTCCTGCCATGCATCCATATCTGCTGATTCCGGCACCTGAAGATCTGTACATCCAGCATTTTGCTGTGTATCTGTCTGACTATTTACAGCGTCTGTTTCCGCCTGATCATCGGAATGCTCTCCACCGGCTCCATTCATCTGTATATCTTCTGTTGTATTCTGTGTCGGTCTGTTGGCAGTTTCATTCTGTACTGTCTCCGGTATGGAATCCGCTGTCTCATCCACATAATCTTCCGCCCGATCGGATATATTTGAATTCTCTGCTGCATCCAGCCCATCATTTGAAACATCCGTTGTCCTGCCTGCATTTATTTCTTTCGAATGTCGCTTAGAATCAGATAGCAACGGTGTCGCGATCACTGCGGCCAGAAGAACCGCTGCGATCGCAAGAACCGGAATTACATATTTTACCTTTGAGGTTTTCTTTTGTTTTTCTTCTACATCCTTTGCTTCACGGTCAAGCCCTGCTTCGATCCGATCCCACAGATCCGGTGCATCTGCATCGATCCGGTTCAGATAAGCTTCTATGAATCTGTCTTCTTCCGTCTGTCTGTTCTTATTCTGTTCATCTCTCACAGCCTGCACCTCCTTAATTTTTGTATTGCCTGATTATAGATCCATGTGATCGTTCCGATCGGTCGCCCTTTCATTTCCGCGATCTCTTTAAATGTAAATCCTCCGACTACCTTCAGATCCAGAATCTCCTGCTCCTCCGGCTTTAACGTGGCAACTGCCTGCTTCAATGTCAGGCTCTCCACTACCTGACTCTCCATCGTCTTTCCTTCGTTTCGCTCCGGCATTTCATCCACCAGCATTTCACGATCGATCTTTCGTATCCGGTCGATCGCCATATTCTTTGCGATCGTCACAAGCCATCTCTTATGACCGGTTCCCTTCTTATAACTGTCTGCGATCCGATAAAGCTTGATGAAGAACTCCGATGTAACATCCTCCGCTTCCTCTCTCTGCCGGATCGTATCATAGACCACCGCAAAGATCAGCTTCAGATATTCGTCATACACTGCCCGAAGGCTCTCCCTGTCTCCCTGTGCGATCGCAGACATATATTTTCCAAATTCTCTGTCTGTCATTTGTCTCTCCCTATAACCGCTATACGTTTTTACCCCTATTTTTTATGGAATTATTCCGATTTTCTATTACTTTTCATTCCACTTCAATTTGCTAATATTCTGTCCGGCTTCGTATAGACCCAATTCTCTATTATTCAAGAGGCTGTACTGCCAGCAATTCCATCACATACCCCTTCTTTCGCTCCTTCCATGCAAATGGCCAGAACAACCGCCGCTCCGCTTCAATCCGGATATCAAAATCCTTATGCATTCCGATGTCATGACGAAGCTGCAATGCTCCTTCAATTTCTTCAGGGACAAGATTCTCCCACTGATCCATAGCGGATTCATTTACAACTGCCCATTCTAACCCGAATACCATTAATTTCTCCGTCAGCATATAGATCACATCATTTGTCCGGGTAACCGCAGCTTCGTTTAATGCACGGATCGCATTCTCGATCATCTGCAATTCTTCCTCGTCATAATTCTCCCGATACATATATAACAGGCCTGCAAATCTCGCATTCAACTGGCTGTGAAGTCCTATGCAGACGCTGTAGTCAAACCTTCGTCCGATATCCGGCAATACCCTGTGGCTGTTGTCAAATGCAACCTGTTTCAAATGCTCGATCACGATCTCTGCTTCTTTCCCCTCTGCAAGCAATGCTTCAAACATTTCATAAATCTCAAACTCCACATTCCAGAATGGAAGATCCACGCAAATAGCATCTGTTTCCTCCAATCCATAGGTCTTACACGCCTGTGCAAGTCCCTCTGCATCCCGGTCGATCAAAACCAGCTTAAATCTCTCTGCAAGTCTTGCCAGATCGATGTCATTTGACCGTCCTGCTCCCCATATAGCAAGAACAGGCTTACGTCCTCCTTCGGCCACACAATTTTCTTCTATAAAGTCTGTCAGCTTCTGTCGGTATCCCCGCCACTCTTTATAAGCATTCGGAAGAACCTCTGATGCAATCAGCCGATCCAAATATCTCATATAATTCACTTCCTTCTCGCATTATGCCGGTATGTGCAAGCACATCCGTTGCAATGCTCATTTTATCATGTTTTTATAGTATACTCTACCTTTAAAATGTAGTAGAATAATATGAACAATGATTTTTTGTCTATTCATGCAAAGTGATAAAATAAAGATTGCCTAAAACAGAAACGGAGATTATGAATATGTCTGCTAAAGATAATAATACAAATACAAATATATACAGAAGCTATATCGATGCACTTCTATATCCGGAACAGAATCCTTTTATAGAAGACATGAAACGATTTGAGGAGCTTATGATGATGTACTCCTGTGCGATCAAGGAAGTTCAGACCAAGCTGGATGTATTAAATACAGATTTTAGCGTCCGCTATAACCGAAATCCAATTGAATTCATCCAGTCCCGAATCAAGAAACCGGTCAGCATCGCAACAAAGCTGTCGTCAAGAGGATGTCAGGTATCCGTGGAAAATATCGTATATAATTTGAATGATGTTGCGGGGCTTCGTGTTATCTGCTCCTTTATCGATGACATCTACGCCGTTGCAGAGAAGCTCATCAGTCAGAATGACATTACTCTGATTGAAGCAAAAGACTATATCAGCCATCCAAAGCCAAATGGTTACCGTAGTCTTCATCTGATCATAGAAGTTCCTGTCTTCTTTGCCGACCATACGAGAAATATGCGGGTAGAAGTTCAGATCCGTACCATCGCGATGGACTTCTGGGCAAGTCTTGACCACCAGCTCCGTTATAAAAAGGATGTCGCCGATCCCGAACTTATCTCCGGTCGCTTAAAACATTGTGCTGATGTTATCTCTCAAACAGACCTCGAAATGCAGGAGATTAAAAATATGATCTACGGAGATGGTGCTCAGCCACAGATCAAATTGTGTCTTGAAAAAAATACAGAAAATTTTTAAGAAAATCTTAGATTTTGTTTGACAAATTTATAGAACTGGTATAGAATACTATCTGTTGTTGAACAACGTGTGTATGTAGCTCAGCTGGATAGAGCACTTGGCTACGGACCAAGGTGTCGGGGGTTCGAATCCTCTCATGCACGTAGAAAAAGACAAAACCATTTCGGTTTTGTCTTTTTTTATTTACTACATATGCTCATCGGGTAGAAACGGAATGTGTCATTGTTTATTATATGCACAATCAATCTGTAGGGGTGTATTTTTTTCAGCCCTCGCTTTTTGGCTGTGTATATCCTCTTATAACCTTGCTGCGAGAATCTGACGTTTGACCTCCTGTCCATTCAGGATAAACTCTGCACGACCGTTCTCCAGTTGTATATTCTTTTCAAGTGCTCCGATATCTGAATTGAACTCTGTAACGGCATTCGTTCCAACATCAGCATTGGAACAGTACAGCTTGGCAGACATGACCGAATTACCAAAGGCAACCGCTGACTTGCCCTGTACCACGCTTTTAACTGCTGCATATCCGATATAGATATTCGTTCTTCCTGCACGGCATCCGATGCCATAACATTCCTTTGCACGGATATTCGACGAGATATTTACATTTTCCAGACGAACCATACAGCTGTTACCGGCAATCGTTCCGATACCGGTTATGATATTACCTGCTCCCTGAAGCTTTGCCGATATATTCTCAAGCTTAATATCTGCATCACCATTTACAGATCCAATGATCGTACCGTTTGATATACCGGAATAAATATCCATGTCGCAGTATTCTATAAACAATTCGGAATCACCATTTACAGATCCGATACAGGCTCCTTCCTGACCTTTCATATCAAACTCATAATGCCCGCGTTTGATATTGATAACACCGCCAAGTCCGGAACCAATACCAATGCCCTTCATACCATTTGCATTAATGATGATTCCACCATCCTGATAGAAGTTGAGTTCGCCATGATACTCATCCAATGAATTACCAATGCCAAAGTATTTTCCCGAATTCAGATTGATCGTCAGATTACCGTCTCCTACAACCGTAAGCACTGAACTATCCGGAACTCTGATACCTCCTGTACGTAGTTCGTTTTCTCCGGCAATCTGAAGATTTACATTACACTTCTTACCGATATCAATACACGGAATTCCGCGTTCTCCCGCAAGACTGACATTCTCAAGTATGATGGTACCACGGAATCCATCTTCTACAGACATCAGTATATTCGGCTGGAAGCCGACAGAACCTTTGATTATGATCTTTTTATTGATTCCCCGTGCTTTCTTAACCTTAATGCTTGTATATTTATTAGCGGCAAGCTGAACCATGGAAACCGTATCATTATAATCCGTCTCATATTCTTTCTTATACAGTCTGGCATTCAGGCTCTGATTATATTGAACAATTTCATTCATCACACGCTCATCGATTGAACGCACAACATACGGCTGCGGCCTTGATGTATAATAGCCCTGAATCAAATCAACGCCCAGCTTAATAACCTCCCGCAGCTCCTGCGTCAATTCAATTCCCTCTGCCAACGTCAGAATATCATTATCATGCGCAAATTCTATAATATCCTTTACAAAATGCTGTTTCTGGATATCTTTGTGTATATCTGTCATGAGCATACGATCGATTTTTACAAACCGAGGCATATACCGAAGCAGATTATTTACATTGGAATAACCGGAACCGTAATCATCAATAGCAGTTTCAATATTCATCTTTGCAAAGGAGTTCTTCAGCTCCTTTAACTGATCATCCCCCATCTCTGTTTCTTCTGTAAATTCAACAACAAGCTCTCCTGCGTGCTGTTCCATAATCTCTGTTAATTTCTTCTTATCCTTACCTGTCAGCTGATACCCCGGAATACTGTTAATAAATACTTTCTTGCCCTCAAAATCCTGAGAGTGTTCCTCTATGTAATCAACCACATTAAAAAATGTCGCTTTTTCTATATCATATAAACGATTCAGACGATCTGCACTTTCCAACATATCAAGCGGCGAAATCCTACGCTCTGTGTCTGCACGCATCAGGGCCTCATATGCATAAACATCTCCTGTTCTGGCATTGATAATTGGTTGGAAATGATAAACAAACCGGTTATTATCCAGAATAAATTCCATCAGATGGTCATCCGCTTTCTGTTTATCCGTCAGAACACCTGCCCTTTCCTCTTTTCCCTGCTCTATGGCTTTCTTATTGTTCTTCACATTGATAGTTTCATTGATCAGATGATCCAGGGCTTCCGAACCGGAGATCATATCGCAGCGGATACCCGTGCAGATTTCAAGCTCATATGCCTCTTTACGCAATTCATTATACTGCTTTATCTTATCCGACAGACGTTTGATAAACGCCTCTCCACATGTTTCATCGGATGCTTCAACCGGGAACGCAACAACGAATTCATCATTACTGATACGGGCACATATAGCATCATCATCCTGACTTTCCGATATCAGCTGTGCCAATTTCAAAATAGCAGCATCCCCTGCTTTTCTTCCATAGCCTGCATTGATATCCTTTAATTTATTAATATCAATCGCGATCACTGCTATTGATTTACCATCAAATGTCGCATTCTCGCAAAGTTCATTTCCCTTCTGTAAGAAGCCCTTATAATTATACAAACCGGTCATTGCATCACGAATCTGTGTTGCTTCCATCTGGCGCAGCAACTCCCGCAGACCATTCTGACGATAAAATGCTTCCATACTCTGCATAATACTCTTTAACCAGTTTCTGTAAACCTCTGTAAACTGTGCTTCTATATCTGTAAAACCAATAACTGCATAACCAAAGCTTCGGTTATCAAAATACAATGGTGTAAAGAAAAATGTCTCCGGATATTCTCTTTGCTCAGATAGTTCCGGTATCATCTCTTTCATTTCAAATATATCATCAAAGCTGATACGATTGTCTGTGTGTTCACTCGGTCCACATTTTATGATACGATATATCTTATCCGTATAGCCGTTAGAGCGCAGTGCGTCCTCACTGGTCATAACCTCCGATGAATTCCAGTAATCATTCATGCATATACTAAGCGAATGGAATGGCCGCACCTGATATACATGCTGAAATATCGTATTGAAAAAACCTCTGTGATCCCGTTCAGATAACAAATCCTCCATAAACTTGTTATAATAAGAAGAGTATCCCGTCTTCGCATGATCCGTATTCCAGAAATTCTCTTTTTCATCAAAATGTTTTTCCGACTGTATTTTTCCTTCGCATCCGCAGCTTGTCCCCTGAAAGATCACAGATTCTGATTCAAATTCCGGTATCGGTTCTTTCTCAAAGGATGCATGGATATACTTCGCACAATATCTGCCGCATTCTCTGGCCGGAATATCAGCGGATGTTAACTTGCATTTCAGATTTTTCCCTTCTTCGGTAGAATCGTAACCGATCACTGCTACCTGCTCCGGTACATGAATATGATTACTGAATAATTCCGCCGCTACCCCGATCGCCATACAGTCATTTGCACATGCGATCGCCTCCGGAAGTTTCTCTCTGGAATCCAATATCAGCTTCACAACCTCTTTGCCGGAATCATACCAGTAATTTCCATAATAAATATTACTCGGATCAACCGGAATTCCATGCTCCGTCAGACTGTCTCTATATGCCTGTTCTCTCTGTATGGAATGAACATGATTCTTCCACCCATCTAAAAACATAATATCGGAATAATGATGAACCTCGATCAAATGATCGATCAATTTCTTATATGGTTTATAATGATTTATCTTTACAGTCGGAAAATAACGACTGTCCTTATCTACGAAAAGAACAACTCCTGAGAATACCTCGTGAATTTTGTCTTCTAACCGCGTTGCTATATCGGTTGCCTGAATGGTATCCGGAAGAACAATGATCGCATCAAAAGCATCCCATTGAATCAGATTATAAATATTCGAATCCCCAATCTGTCTATACAGCGTATCCTGAAATCTTAAGTACATGGAAAATACACATATATCGTATCCATAGACATATGCCTCCTCCATTAATCCTTTCATAAACAGGCTCTGTGAATTCTCTTCTGCCTGCGCGATAATAACTCCAATTTTTCTGCGCTCCATATATGCTCCCCTCTAAAATACAAAATCCTTTTTCAGTTTAGCATAATTAAGCAGAAAAGTATATAAAAATGACTAAAAAAAGTTTACACCGCGTTATTTTCTGTGCATTTTATACAATTTCGACATAGTATCACATAAAAAAATATTATTTGTCATATTATAAATAACAGTCCTGTTCTTATCCGAATAAGAGAAGTTCTTATAATCAAATAAGAAAAACAGGACTGTTCTGTACTTGTTCATATTCTGTTTTTATATCTTATATACTGCACTAAGATACCTGTTCAAACTGTGAATTATATAGCTCTGCATAAAATCCGTTCTGTGCCATCAGTTCTTCATGGTTACCCTGTTCAATGATATCGCCATCCTTCATGACCAGAATAATATCTGCATTCTTAATCGTTGATAACCGGTGCGCAATAACAAAGCTTGTTCTGCCCTTCATCAGATTATCCATTGCACGCTGGATACTGTGTTCTGTTCTGGTATCAACGGAAGAGGTCGCTTCATCCAGGATCAGAACCGGATTATTTGCAAGGATTGCTCTTGCAATCGTAAGAAGCTGTTTCTGTCCCTGTGAAATATTCGTCACTTCCTCATTCAATTCCATCTGATAACCACCCGGAAGTGCCGAGATAAATCGATGTGCATGAGCTGCCTTTGCTGCCGCAATTACTTCCTCATCCGTCGCATCCAGTCTTCCATAACGGATATTCTCCATGATCGTCCCCTTAAACAGCCATGTTTCCTGAAGAACCATACCGAGAGCATCACGAAGCTCTCTTCGATTATATTCCTTAACATTGTGACCATCTAACAGGATAGCTCCTTCATTTACATCATAGAACCGCATCAGCAGCTTAACCATAGTGGTCTTACCTGCTCCGGTCGGACCAACGATCGCTACCTGCTTGCCCGGATCAACATGAACACTGAAATCATGAATAATGATCTTCTCAGGATCGTATCCGAACTTTACATGACGGAAATCTACTTCACCCTTTATATTCTCGACGGAAGCAGGATGCTCAACAACCTGAACCTCCTCTTCTTCCTCGAACAGTTCAAATACACGTTCCGCCGCTGCTGCCATCTGCTGCATCATATTTGTAACCTGTGCTACCTGCTGGATCGGCTGTGTAAAATTCTTTACATACTGGATAAATGCCTGAATATCACCGATCGTGATCGTGCCACGAATGGCAAGCGCCGCACCCGAAATAGCTACGCCTACATATCCGAGGTTACCGACAAACATCATAACCGGCTGCATCAGACCGGAAAAGAACTGGGCTTTCCATGCGGATTTGTATAAGACTTCATTTGTCTCATGAAATTCCTTTAAGGTTGTTTCCTCTTTGTTAAATGCTTTGATTACCGTATGCCCGCCATAAACTTCTTCAACCTGTCCATTGATATGTCCGACATACTCCTGCTGCTGTTTGAAAAAGCGCTGTGACTTCTTAATGATAATACCCATTAATGCCACACTGATCGGCAGGATAATAATTGCGATCATCGTCATAAGCGGGCTGATCGTAAGCATCATGATAAATACACCGATAACAGTCGATACCGAAGTAATAAGCTGTGTGATACTCTGATTTAATCCGTTTCCCATCGTATCAATATCATTTGTAATACGGGATAATACCTCACCATAGGTTCTGGATTCAAAATACTTAAGTGGCATACGGTTGATCTTCTCAGATACATCCTTACGCATCTTATAACATAGCTTCTGGGTCACACCTGTCATGATGATACCCTGTGTAAAGTTAAATAATACACTTAACAGATACAGTCCCAGACAGAACAGGAGAATCTTACCGATATAGGTGAAATCGATTCCGCCGATTCCATTTATCTTCCGCATAATGCCTTCTGATAACGCTGTCGTTGCCTTACCAAGTACCTTCGGGCAGACAACATTGAATACTGTACTGAACACCGCAATGACCATGACCACGATCACTGCCGGCAGATATTTTCTTGAATAACGAACCAGCTTCGATATGGTTCCTTTAAAATCCTTTGCTTTCTCGCCGCCTCCCATTCCAGGAGGTCCCATATGTCGTCCACCACGTCTTGGTCTGTTTTCTTCCATGTCTGTTGCCTTCCTTTCCTGAGTTCTTACGCTATGCTCGCCGCAATCTCTTTTTCAGATAACTGCGAACGGGCGATCTGTTCATATACCGGACAATTCTCCATCAGTTCTTTGTGTGTACCCTTGCCTACGATCTTTCCCTCATCCAGTACCAGTATCTGGTCTGCATGCAAGATCGTGCTGACACGCTGGGCAACGATGAATACCGTACTGTCTGTCATGTCTTCACGAAGTGCTTTTCTGACTGCTACATCCGTCTTGAAATCAAGAGCGGAGAAGCTGTCATCAAATATATAGATCTTTGCATTCCGGGCTACTGCTCTGGCAATCGCCAGTCTCTGCTTCTGACCGCCGGAAACATTTGTACCACCCTGTGAAATGCTGCTGTCATACTGTTTATCCTTTTCCTCGATGAAATCTGTTGCCTGTGCGATCGCTGCCGCTTTCTTCATCTGTTCATCGCTTGCATCCTCTGCACCAAACCGGATATTGGATGCGATCGTGCCGGAGAACAGCACACCCTTCTGCGGCACATAACCGATATTCTCCCGAAGACTCTCAATTGATACATCCCGGATATCCGTTCCGTCGATCGTGATCTTACCACCTGTGACATCATAGAATCTTGGCATAAGCTGCACCAGGGAAGATTTACCACAGCCGGTACTTCCTATGATCGCTGTCGTCTCGCCCGGTCTTGCTTCAAAATCAAGATCTGTCAGAACATCTTCATCCGCTCCCGGATATGCGAAGCTTACATGTTCGTAACGGACAACACCCTTTACAGCTTCTAACTTCTTACAATCCGGCTTGTCACAGATCGTACTCTCTGTATCAATCACTTCCTTGATTCGGTCTGCTGCCACGCCTGCCCTTGGAAGCATAACGGACAACATACCGATCATTAAGAAGGACATAATGATCATCATCGTATAAGTAATAAACGCTGTCATGGATCCAACCTGAAGCTCACCCGAATCGATTCTGTGAGCCGCAACCCACTCGATCAGGATCGTAACCGCATACATAATAAACATCAGAACCGGCATCATAAATGTCATTACACGGTTTACAAATAATGAGGTCTTTGTCAGATCCTTATTCGCCTTATCAAAACGTTCTTCTTCGAACTTCTCTCTGCCAAATGCCCGGATAACCGGAATACCGGTCAGGATCTCTCTGGACACAAGATTAACACGGTCAACCAGATCCTGCATGATCTTGAACTTTGGAAGTGCAATCGCCATTAACACTCCGAGAACAACCAGGATGCCTGCTACCGCAACTACGATCACCCATCCCATGCTGGCGCCGCTCTCTACAACCTTTATGATCCCGCCAACTGCCAGAACCGGTGCATATAACACCATGCGGAGCAGCATAACCGTAACCATCTGGATCTGTTGAACGTCATTTGTCGAACGCGTGATCAGGGATGCAGTCGAGAACCGGTTGATCTCTGCATCTGAGAATGAAATAACCCGTTTGAAAATGCTTTCTCGCAGATCACAGCCCACACCTGCAGCTACTCTTGCGGCTACCAGACCGGTAAGTATCGCCGATGCAACCATTAACAATGTCATAAGAATCATCTCTACACCGACACGTTTCAGATAGGACATCTGGATATCCTTATAATTATAATCCATACTGTCATAACAGGTTCTTGTACAGGTAATGGCAGATGACATCATCATATCATCCCCCATACTGTCACGCATGGAATCGATCATCTGCTTCATCTGCGTTCCCATCTGACTCCACATCTCAGGCGGCAGCTCGTCCAATGTCATACCGCTTGCTGCAAGCATCTGCTTTAACTGATTATCTTCATCCGAATCCACCATCGTATATGGATAATAATACATCATCATCGGCTCCATACACGCCTGATCGATCTCATCTATATGATCCCTGCCGTCATCTGTCATATGGTATATGCCATCATCCGACTGCTCATAATACTTTTCCCACACCGTCACATCATCTTCATCCATAAACCCTTTAATAATGGTATACGCTTTTTCCGGGATCTGCAACGGACTACAATGATCAATGCCGTAATTCTGGATACCGGTATCGATCAGCTTCGACGTATAATCCGGCAATGCCAGATCACAATATGCCTGAACGATCAATAACAGAACAATGATCAGAACCGATTTCCAATATGGCTTCAAATTCTTAATTATCTGCATAGTTTCACCTCTCTATAATTTTCGCATGTAGAGGTATTCTATCACTACCTATATAAAAGTCAATTAAATTCCCATAAAAAATGAATGAAAAAAGACCCGTCTGCCAACTTGGACAGACGAGTCTCCTTGTATATTTAATACATAATATATTGGGGCTTTATTTTACTGTAATCTTCAGTTTCTTACGGGCACCATTCTGAGCAAGTGCATATACATAACATGTACCTTTCTTCTTACCCTTGATTCTGCCTCCCTGTGAAACAGTTGCGATCTTGCTATTTGTTGAGATCCAACGAACCTTCTCACAGTGAACTTTCAGTTTCTTATTCTTAGCCATCTTGACTGTTGCATCAAGATAAACGGATTTGCGCTTTTTAACTGTAACCTTTGAAACCGTCTTACCCTTTGTGTTCTTTACAGTAACACCGATCGGGTTGTTGTACTTGTATTTCTTTGTTGCAGTTATTGTATGTAACTGGAAGGACTTGCCGATCATTCTCTTTTCTATCTTTCCAGTCTTGGAATTTCTTACATTCTTATAAGCAATAACCTTAAATTTATAGAATGTATTCTTCTTGAACTTCTTACCGCCTGCAAGCTTTGTAAGTGTATAGCTAATGTTCTTCTTACCCTTTAACTTACTTGCAGAAACAGTCTTGATCTTCTTATATTTGTAAATCTTATTCTTCTTATTGCAATAGTTACCGTAGATGATGTATCCATCAGCCTCTTTCAGACGTTCCCAACGTAAGGTCACCTTGCTTGTTGTAGCAGAAGCTCTGCCTGTAAGCTGTCCCTTGGTATACTTGTCTACCTTATCGCTTGAAACCCACTTATCGGCTTCTTTTGTACCTGGCTTTGGTCCCGGCTGTGTTACTTCTTCTTTCCTAACGGTTACTTTTCCATCTGAAAGACGGATTACAACAAACTGTACTGCATCACTGTCTTCCATACCATTCTTAACTGCGATTGCTGTGATCGTAGTTGTAGAATCCTTTTTAATTGTGAATGGCTTTGTATACTTTGTACCATACTTGGTTGTTGGGTAACTTCCATTTGTTGTATAGTAGATCGTTGCACCTGCTGTCTTTGTTGCAAGGGTAAATGTATTGTTATCCTTAGAACGTGTTCCTGTTGGTGCTGCAACCTGTCCCTTAACAGGATTTACAGGTGTAGACGGAATCAGTTTGCTTACTTCTGCCGATACCACATCACTGTTTAACTTACCCGGAAGAGTTGCAATTGCCTTAATTGTCTTACCGGCAACAGAAGCCGCATCAATCGGTCCTGTATACTTCTTGCCATTCTTCTTGGTCGGTGTGCTTCCATCTGTTGTGTAGTAGATCGTTGCACCCTTTACTGCTGAAACAGTAATTGTCTTTTTGTCACTGCTTGCTGCGATCGTTGGCTTCTGGGTCTTCAGATCTGCTACCTTGACAGTTGCAATATCACTGTCCTTCATGTTATCTTTTACACCAATAACCTTGATCGTATCAATCGTCTTTCCATTCTTATCTGTTGCAGGAATTGGGCCTGTATATTTGGTTCCGTTCTTCTTGCTTGGTGTTGATCCGTCTGTTGTGTAGTAAATATCTGCATCCTTCGGATCTGCTGTGATGATCAGTGATGTACCATCATCGGAAGCCTTAACGGATGGCTTACCAACCTGAGCTTTATCACCTTTATCTTCTGTTCCAGGCTTTAATGCACTTACATCAAACTCCATAACGTCACTGTCTTTCATATTTGACTTAACAGCAACCGCCTTGATCGTCTTACCGTCTGTACCGGTGATCTGGATTGGTCCGGTATATTTCTTTCCATTTGTCTTACTTGGCGTAGTTCCATCTGTTGTATAGTAGATATCTGCGCCCTCTGTCTTTGTTGAAAGGAGAACAGACTTTTTATCCTCAGTCAGACTTGCAGTCGGCTTATCAACCTGTGCGATCTTACCCTTGTTATCATCAGAAGTTATATTCTTAACATCAAAGTCGATCACATTACTGTCTTTCATTCCATCTTTCACTGCGATAACTTTGATCTTATCAACAGGCTTACCATCTTTTGTTGTTGGGATAGGACCTGTATACTTTGTTCCATTGCTTCTACTTGGTGTTGTTCCATCTGTTGTATAATAAATATCCGCACCCTTGGTCTCTGTAGAAACAATAACCATATTTCCGTCGCTTGACTTCTTAGCTGTTGGGTCCTTGACACGCTCCAGTTTGGAGTCATCTGTATTAGTAATATCTGATTTCTCAATTTTCACCGGAGCACTTGCATAATCTGTAAACAATGCTTCATTAACATCTACTGTATCCAGATCATCTTTATTCTGAATTTCTGCTACAACATATATATTGTGTTTTTCTAATATGTTATCTGTTGTAATTCCACTCTTGCCGATCTTGTTAACTACTGCTGCAAGATCCAGATCTGCAGCGCCTGTTAATTTCGTTGAGTCAACAGCATCTAACTTACCATATGCAAGGATTTTTGATCCATTTGCATCGTAAGCCTTATCTGTAACCACATATGTGATCGCATTAACATTATTCTTTTTCTCACCTGTTACACTATAAGGAATTCTTACTACATTTCCCGTCCGTGTCATAGCACCAAGTGTTGTCTTAATGTCTCTGTCTAATAATGTCAGTTTATACTCCGCATTATATCCATCAGCATCAGCCTTCTTTACCTGTGATGTAAAAAGGATTGCAGATTTCTTTACATTAAATGCCGGTGACATGTCATATGGTGAATCATAGGCCGTATTGATCTTTCCTGTTATATCCGAAGCTGCTCCAATTGTTCTTCCCACTTTGTATATATCTCTGAGCATCCATCCTGAACCTTTTTCTCTCTGTCCTGCTGCTTCAACAGAATCCGGATAACCATATGTCGTATTTGTTGCTTCTTCACTGGTTAACACAAATACTTTCTGATTCGTTATCACCTTGCTGTTCTTATAAGCTAATCCTTTTCCATCTTCTTTAGAAGCTGCACTCTTTGAACTTTTGGCAATAGAAGCTATCTCGTCTTCTGAAAATTCCTTCAGGAATCCGGTCTGGCCATTTAACCATGTTTCATATTCCGTATAGCTTTCCGGTACATAAAGCTGCTTTAATGTACCATCACAATCTAACAGAATACTTCCATCCGTTCCAAAATCTGCTGCAGAATCATTATCCAGCATACGGAACTTGATCGGCTGTCCGTCATATTTACCATAATATACATAACTTCCTTTCCAATCATCCGCTGTATTTAATGTTTCTCCATCATGTGAACCATATGGATTTTTGATTCCATTCTCTCCGTTACCGGTACCAGTCGGCTTCTTGCCATTGTTGTTGCCTGAATTACTGCTGTCATTATCAAATTTATATTTTGTAACATCGACCGGTGTACTTGCATAGTCGGAAAACAGTCCTTCGTTTACATTTGCAGTCTTTGCGTTATCTGTCTGAATATCTTCTGCAAATACATACACCTGATAATCCTTTAAGATATTATCAACGGTACATCTGCCTCCTACTTTTCTTGCCAAAGATGCAAGATTAATCGTTACACTGCCTTTTCCCTTTGCATTGGCAAGTTTTCCATATGCAAGGACTTTTGCATCATCAGCCGTATAACCTTTATTGGTAACCATATAAGAAACCTGAGTTGCATTGGCTCTGTCAGTTCCGCTCAATACATATGGTACAACAATCGAATCTCCACTCTTCGTTAATTCATTGGTTGTAATATCCAATCTCATGTTCTTGTCTAGCAGAGTCAGTTTATATTCCGCATTATTCTTTCCCTGTGTACCGGATACCAGTGAAGTAAACAGTATTTTGGAGACATCCACGTTAAATGCCGGTGAGATTTCTCCACCATACTGCATGGTCTCAACAGCTCCTTCGCTGTTGATCATTGCCTCACCCCATCCATCATGGCTGGTTGAATAATGTCCGGATCTTGTCCAATAGTAATGACTGGCAACTGTTTTTCCGATTTTTAATCTCTGAGTTACTGCCGTTGCTTTATCCGGATATCCATATGATTTATTTCTCAGCTCACAAGAATCCAGAACAAATACCTTAGTATCTGTAAGAGGTGTAAATTTCAGACTAAAACCTGTCGCCGTCTTTAAACCACCATCTCTGACAATTTTTGACTTTTTTGTACTGGAAGCAATTGCTTCCCTGTCTGCATTCGTAAACTGGGTCAGAAAACCGGTCGTTGTTCTTCCCGTACCATTAGTAATCTTTCCGCCTTCTGCTCCACTGTTCAGCCATTGATAAATATTAGATTGATTCCAGTCACTGTTGGTTGTATGAAAATATATACTTTTTGATGGATCTGATTCATCTGCTGTTAAAATAGTCGCACAGTCTAACAACATACTGCCATTGTCAATACCAAATGTCTTACCGGAATTGTTGTCCAATACCCGGAATCTAATTGGTTTATCGTTATATTCACCGTAGTAAACATAGCTTCCTGTCCATTTTTCCGTGTCACTTAATATTTCGCCATTGGAACCTCTTGGATTCGTGATCCCTGTTATTCTGAGACCGGTGATCGTCTTTGTACTTTCTGAGGTAGTCGCTGCATCAACCTTTTCAATTGGGTTGAGTGTTGGCACATACTGACAGCCATCGCTGCACTTATCGCAAGTGCTGTTCCCTTCTTGAAAAATCCCTTTTTCATCGTTTTCCTCCATTTCTTTCTTTGCAGATTACCCATTCTCTGACGGCAATCTCATGTTGGTTCCCGGTTTTATCGGCCGGTTTTTGTTATGTACAATATTACTTTTAGCAATTTTCAAGTATATATTGTCACTTTATAAATATCAAGTGTTATACTGCAATATATTTTATTTTCGTACAAATGCACATAAAACAAACGCATTTCATAAAAAAAACATACATTTTTGCATTTTTACCTGTTATCCAATTTGAGTTTTAGAAATGCATTCTCAAAACAGATTTTTTACTTTCAATTAGATATGATGTCATATTTTTAATATCATATATTATTTTATATCTAATTTATATTT
>ULTU01059553.1_pt1 | contig 17057 bp, 29 predicted proteins | sample 1957861 | NCBI WGS metagenome assembly ULTU01 (sample SAMEA4835742, study PRJEB28245) | human gut metagenome | biome: gut microbiome; material: fecal sample | place: Denmark | collected 2008
TAGACTTAACTTTTTCCGCGACCAACTTGCCACCGCAAATCGGAGGTTGGACTGGTCGATGAAGCACAATCCTGACTGGTATGACCATTCAGAAAAGGGAGAAGTGGTCAGCTTCTACGAATGGGCTGTAAAGATGGCGGAGAAAGAGGTGGATAGTAATGAGCCTTGACATCACGATTAAAGAGCGGAAAGAGTTCTACTGCCCAGACTGCGGACGACTGGTAATGGTACAGGACATCGGTGAAGAGTATTCTGGTGGGAGAGTGTGGTACGACTTCCTTGAGCCAATCGGATACTACGTTCCGTATGAAAAGCGGGCTGATGAAAACGATTGGTACGGACTTGATATGGCGCTTGACGAGAAACAAGCAAAGCAACTTGCACAGTTTGTTTCTGACTACATGCCGAATAACTACAACGAAATCGAGGATTTGGTAGCAAGGGCGTTGATGCGTGGCAATAAAGTGGTAATCAATGCGAATTGGTGAGGTGCTGACAATGAGTAAGGAGTACATAGAGCGAGAAGTGATAAGCGAAGGAATACGCAAATATTATTACAAAAATCCTCCGAATTCATCCTATCAGGAAGGGTTTGATCATGGCCTTGATAAAGCGCAAAGAGTAATACTTAATGCACCTGTTGCCGACGTTGCCCCGGTGGTGCATGGAGAATGGATAGGCGTTGATACATCGTACTGGCGCTGGTATCACGATACTGCACGCACAGTGTTTAGCAAATCGTTTAGGTGCTCCGAATGCGGAAGGAAAACCATTATACGCGAAAAATTCTGCCCGAGCTGCGGGGCCAAGATGGACAAGGAGAAAGCATGAAAAGAGACGTTTCACCTAAACCCAGAGGAATAGAAACTCACCCACCGGAAGAACTACTTAGGATTCTATGTGAAATATACCCCTTAGAAATCGCGAAGGAATTATTTGACAAACTTATGGGGGACTAATGAAAAGAAGGGAATTTACCCTGTTCAGTATGTGTTAGTACCGAAAAACATATCCTAAGGATTACCATGGTTGTGTAAATCATAATGAACCGTGTATATTTAAAGAAAGGGATAAGGAGGAAGAATGATAATGACAGATTGGGCAAAAAGAGAGATTGAAATTGCGTGTGCCCGTAAACGGAGAGACAAAAGTCCGGATGAGTGGGACTATGATTGTGCCTGTTATGAAAGCGCATATAAGGCATATCAAAGCCTTATGGAAGATGGGCATAGCGGAATGAGTATCGGGTTCACAAAGAACATTTTGAACCGACTGATTGACGGCAAGCCTTTAACACCTATTGAGGATACACCTGACATATGGGGAATGCGATCTGATTACGATGGCAAGACCTCTTACCAGTGCAATCGGATGTCCTCATTGTTTAAGGATGTGTGCCCTGATGGTAGGGTACAATATCACGATACCAATCGCGTCCGTTGTGTATATAAGGACAACCCCTCTATTCAATGGTTCAACGGATTTATTTCCAGTCTTATCCACGAGAAATACCCTATAACCATGCCGTATTCCCCAGCGGCAAGACCCTTTGTGGTGTATTGTACCGAGGGGTTGAGCGACCCGAGCAATGGTGATTATGACACAATCGGAATTTGGTATGTAGTTAAGCCGGACGGTGAAAGCGATACAGTCGAACGATTTTTTGCAGAATCACCTCTTGGTTGGGAAGAAATTAGCAAACAGCAGTATTTTGAGAGGGTTGGTATGAAACAATGACTAAAGAAAATGTAACCATTAAATGACTTCGGAGGTAGCAATGTATATTTCTGTTAGTGATGCGGCCACAAAGTTTAATATATCTAAGCGACGAGTTCAGCTTTTGTGTGAACAAGGCCGTATTAGTGGTGCAAATATGGTTAGTGGAGTATGGTTGATACCGGAAACTGCCCCTAAACCAGTTGATGAGGGTATAAAGGGAATTGACACAAATCAGCTAAGCATCTTTGATGTACCACAAAAGGCGCTAACTGTTGATGATGTATGCAAAGCATTATCCATTTCGAAAGCAACTGCAAAGAACTGGATTCGTTTAGGCAAGATTGTTCCTGACGTCGGTGATCAATTATTCAGTCCTGAATATATCGAAAAATTTGTTGCAGAACTTAAATCGGACAATAACACAAAACTCAAGAGCCGCAGAAACAAAAAGAATGCTACAGGAAAAGTCCTCTATAAAGATTATGTCCATACTGCAAGCAATCAGAAATTGGTAGCTGACTTATTGGAACTCGGCATAGTCGAGGATGAAAGAGATTTATTGGTAGTCCTTGCAAATTTTGCTGTTCAGCTTTATTACCAAAGTCACAAAATCCAGTATTTTGATAACAATGTTCTATTGAGCTTTCTGTCTCAAGAACAGACTGGTGAGTTTCATATTCTAATTAAAGATTTAATTGGAAACCATACCATTGATTCTGCTTTGATCAACAAACTACAACCTGCATTAACAAAGGAAATCCTTTTCGTAAAGGGAGAGGATTCGTTAGGATTCGTATACATTTCGTTGCAAGATATTGGTCAGCGTAAAAGTTCAGGTGCGTACTATACTCCTGAAAAAGTTGTAAATGAACTGATTGATAGGTTGTATGAAAATGATGCTAATTTGAAAGCAAAAACAATTTGTGATCCTTGTTGTGGTACAGGCAACTTCTTATTAAGTCTTGGTGTAAAGGGGATAGATTATTCCAATCTTTATGGACAAGATATTGATCCTATTAGTGTCTTTCTATCCCGAATTAACATTGCGCTTATGGCTCCGGAAATGTCTGCTTTGGATATTCGCTCCAGAATCATCGTAGGCAACACATATTTTGAAACTTTTAAGCAAAAGTTTGATGTGATTGTCGGTAATCCGCCCTGGGGCAGTGATTTCTCTGAAGAAGATGCTCTCCGATGCCGTAGGTTTTTCAAGACTGCGGTTGGAAAGAACATAGAATCATATGATTTGGTTGTCGAAAAAGCATTGTCTATGCTTGACCATAAAGGTGTGCTGGCGTTTGTCCTCCCTGAAGCAATTTTAAGTGTTGCCGCACATGATACCGTTAGAAGATTGATAATCGATTCTTGTTCTTTCAGATTCATTTCTTATTTGGGTAACGTTTTTTCCGGTGTGCAGTGTCCTTCTATTATTCTTGGTATTACACCGGATGATGAGAAAACGGTAGTCGGTTGCAAAGTATCAACCGGAAACGATACTTTCGTCATTTCGAAGCCACGTACTTTTTCCGATGGTACACTTTCTCTTAATGTATCTGATGAAGAAAACCAGTGTTTGGATGCAATTAGCAACATAAAAAATGCTACCTATTTGAAGGGAAAAGCAAAATTCGCACTCGGTATCGTTACAGGCAATAATAAGGAATACATATCGACCGAAAAAAGTGATGATAATGAAATCATTCTAAAGGGTAGCGATATTCAAAGATACGGCATGACTCCATCGGGAAACTATATTCGCTTTGTACCAGAGTCTTTTCAACAAGTAGCACCCGTAGAAATGTACCGAGCAAAGGAAAAGCTGCTGTATCGTTTTATTAGCGAAGTTCCTGTGTTTACTTATGATGATCGGCAAACGCTCTCTTTGAACAGTTGCAACATTGTCATTCCAGATATTGATGGTCTTGAGATGAAATATATTCTTGCAATACTCAACTCAAGTGTTGCAGCCTATTTTATCTCCAAAAAGTTCAATTCTGTCAAACTACTTCGTTCACACATTGAGCAAATGCCTATACCGGTTGTTCCGATGGATGTTCAGGTTTCCATCATAAAAAAAGTAGACCGCATAATGAATTCTTCCGAAAACATCAGCGGTCTATATGAAGATTTGGATAGCGATATTATGGAACTATACGGTCTTCCTACGAAGCATAGCGATGTTATTAAAAATGCTTTGCGAGGGAAGAGCTTATTCCTCGGTATCTAACAAATCGTAGAGTTCTTCATATGTTAGATCCTTAACATGATAGCGCTCACGATGATGTTTATGGGTGGTTTTCTTTATGTGTAACTGACATTCTTCGCCGCCTTTGTGCTGGAGTGCGTATCCTGGCAGCTTTTTTCGTGCGGCAGCTTTATCTTCGATGAAGCTGTCCACGCTGTCAGGAAACTCAGAACGGGGGGCATGGAATATTTCAATTTTATCGGAGAAAAAGACACCATAATATAATGAGTAAAGAAGCCGTAATAAAGCACTTAGATAATCTGTATAATAGGATGTATGCCTTGTCTCTATAATTTTATAATGGTTTTATGGTTGCAAGGCGTTCAACATTAAGTTGATTTTAATGTGAAGAAAGGATAATTATGACAGTAGAAGAATTTGATATAGTAAAAGTCGGAGATAGGATTTATACAGAATCAAATAAATACGTAGTAGTCTATCGGAACAAGACCAGGTTGTATCTTAAATCTTCAGGTACTGATATACTCAATTTCATACAACGTGACTATAGTACTCTAGGGAATTATGATCTTATACCGAATGGTGTAGATGATACAGAGAGAATACATTCTCATCAGAAGAGGACCCTCAGGTTGGATTTTGAAGACTCAAAGATTAAGTATCATAACTTGGTTACTGCTATCGCTCAAATTAAGGCTGAGATAGAGCGTACTCAAAAGCATTTATCAGATTATGAATCAAAAGTAGATATTTATCGAACTGATTACGAGAAAGCTAAATGTGAGTATGAAGACTTCTGTAAGGCCCATGGATTCATGGCAGACGGGGTTAGTGGCAACGATGCGTAGGATGAATCATTTGCGGTGGACAAATTTCTGGATAGACTTCCGGGGTGATGGGCGTTTTCCCAAAGAACGTATTAAACGCCAAAGTAAACGGCGACTTAGAAAGTGGACATTGCGGAAGATAAATGGGTTAGATGCGAGGGATGACGAATGAGTAAAAGAATCATAGGGGTTACATATGAAGATGGTATTTGCACTGGTATAACTGTGGATGGCATATTCGATGACATGACGGTACCAGAGGATGTTGTCCAATTTAAGAGGGTTCTATATGGGCAATGGTTGCCCGATGTAAAGTTTGGAACAGATGTTATGGCTGGAAATACAATTTGTAGTGTATGTGGCAAGGGGGCATGGTCGCAACCCAGTTATTGCCCTCATTGTGGGGCGACAATGAAGGTGTAGAAGATATATAATTATGAATATTTGTAAATCTGGTTGTGATTATCACAATGAGTAAAGGAGAATATTATGGCAACAACAAAATCCAGTAGAAATAAAACCATTGATACCCCATTAAGCGAGGGACAAGTTTATCTCGATCGCTGTATCACTGTTACGCAAGAGCAGACAGACCTTAGCAGGGTTTTGGACAAAACTGTTATTGGTAATATGCTTGATGTATGTTCTTTGTTACCTGCCAAAAGTATAGATTTGATAATTGCAGACCCCCCCTTATAATCTCACAAAATCTTTTAACGGAACAACATTTGCCAAGAAAAAAGATGTTGATTATGAGGAATATACCCGTCGATGGCTAAGTGCAATCAAACCGTTGTTAAAGGATAATGGCTCAATTTATGTCTGCTGTGATTGGGAAACAAGCCTGATTGTTGGTAAAGTCTTGAGTGAATTTTTCCATGTTAGAAATCGCATTACATGGCAGCGTGAAAAAGGGCGCGGTGCAAAAGCAAACTGGAAAAATGGAATGGAAGACATTTGGTTTGCGACAAATAGCAACGATTATGTATTTAATCTCGATGCTGTCAAAATACGAAAAAAGGTTATTGCGCCTTATCGTGTAGAGGGAAAACCAAAGGATTGGGCGGAAACTGAAAACGGCAATTACCGGGATACCTGTCCTTCAAATTTCTGGGATGATATTACTATTCCTTTTTGGTCTATGGCAGAAAACACCGCACACCCCACACAAAAATCCGAGAAGCTGATTGCCAAAATTATGCTTGCAAGTTCTTCTGAGGGAGATGTTGTATTTGATCCTTTTTTGGGTTCTGGTACGACAAGCGTTGTAGCTAAAAAACTCAGACGCCACTACATTGGAACTGAAGTAGAAGCGCAATACTGTGTGTGGGCTGAGCAACGACTTGAGATGGCAAAAAACAATCCGGAAATTCAAGGATATGTCAATGGTGTTTTTTGGGAGCGCAATTCTTTGTCTGAGCAAAATGCAACTCAGAGCGGATCAGATGCTACCCAGAAAACTTTGTTTGATTTTTGAGAGGTGTAATAATGTACAATAGAGAAATTATCGAGCAATTAGTTGACTTCATTTCAGACAGAGATGGTAACACGGATAAGAGTCGTTTGCAGAATGCAGTACAGGCAGAGCTAACTATGTTAGCGAGAGAGCTGTGGGTCTTGAAGGAGGGAATGATATGTACGTAACGGAGAATATCTATTCATGTGACATATGCGGCTTTGAAGGAGTGCTGGACATCACAGATGATGTGACTGATTCCACAACCGCCAGTGTTATATATAAGGGTTGGTGTCGCAGTAATGAGATTCTTTGTGAGTATGCCACTGATATGGGATATTGTAAAGTTACAGCCTGCTTGAAAAGGAATATAAAAAATGGTATAAAATATAATGTATTGTAATTTATAGAAATATATTATATTATATTGTCATACATTAATCCTATCTATGGAGTGTTAATATGATTTCTTTCACCGGGGTTTATATAATTGATAATATAATATGTGTAATTCTAAAGTGGCTCGCTATTTGCCTAATGGTTGCATCGGTAATTGGTTGTTTAGGTATAATTGGTATGTGTAATATATTAAGACATGAGGGGGTTAAGTTACATGGCAGAAAACGAAAACACAGAACAATGGAAAATAAATCAAGCCGGGGATTGTAAATTGTGCCGGAGAAAAACATATTGTGGTAAACAGTGTAAGAATTCCAAAATATTCATGAGAGATTATGTTTTAAGAGTGTATAAAGAAGAATTGCAGAAAGAAATGAATAAGGAAACTAGTGTAACAGAAAATCTTTAAATGGGGCATCAATATGAAGACCGATACTTACCAGGTACAATCATTCCTTACTATGGATGAATATCCAAATTATGAGGAAAGACAAAATAGGGGTTATTTTCTACACAATATTTCTCCATTCCAATTATTTAATAAAATCGGGTGTGTGAAGAATATAAAAATTAATAAAAGCCCCTATAATTATGATGAAATAACCCCTGGATTTTATCAAGTGGCCATAGATATACCAAAAGTAGAAATTAATGATGGTATTGTCAGGGAGATTAATCCGGATGCCATCTTGTTTGTTGATTACCCTATAATATCTACTTATGATGATAACCCAGACAATAAAAAAATGTTATATCTAAGTAATATTACCACTAAGTTTTCTAACGAATGTGATCTAATTGATTTTTTACACACACATCGAGACGAATTGTGTTTGGATTTTTATGATATTTTGGATGTGTTAATAATTTATGGTAAAATATCTAATGAAGCAGTTTATAAATTTTTCGCAACAAATGAATAAATTAAAATAAACGAGGAGGAACTAAAATGACACCAAAAGAGGAATTTATATCAATCTTCAAAGAAAATATTACACGACCTGGGGGTGACAAACTACTTCATTGGTTGGAGGGGTCAGATTTCTTTATTGCCCCGGCATCCACAAGGTTTCATGGTAACCATGAAGGTGGACTTGTAGAACATAGTCTACAAGTATATAAATGTTTATTGGGGGAACTTGACACAGTTGACCTAAAAACCCGGTATACGAATGAAACAGTGGCGATTGTAGGTTTATTGCATGATATTTGTAAGACTAATTTCTATGTAAAGGGTTTTAGAAATGTCAAAGAAAATGGTGTTTGGGTTCAAAAAGAAGTTTATGAAATAAAGGATAATTTCCCTATTGGGCATGCTGAGAAGTCCGTCATAATGTTGCAAAACTTTATGAAATTAGATGCAGATGAAATTTATGCCATTAGGGCCCATATGGGTGCCTTTGATTGTGCTTTCAAAGGTGGGGACCAATTTTTAAATAATATTTTTAATCAATGCCCCCTTGCCCTTCTACTTCATCTATCAGATATGAAAGCCACCTATATCTATGAGTCGAATTCAAATGATTAATGAACACCACATGGTGTAATAAATACAAAAATGAAAGGGGTTTCCAATGACCAACTCTAAAAGGATTTTGTGTTTTCTAAGTATGTTACTTATGTTCTGCAGCAAAAGTATTTTCAATCTACCCGGGTTTACCCCGGAGGCGATTCAAATTCTGGGAATTTTTATCGGTGCAATAATTCTATGGTTATTTGTTGCAATTGATTGGACAAGTGTAATGGTATTATTGGCACTTTCACTGGTTCCGGGAATTGGAATTTCAAAGGTTATGAGTTCAAGTCTTGGTAATAACACCATTGCTTTTCTAATCTTTAGCATGATTCTTACATACAGTTTATCTTCTACAGGTGTGTTGAGAAGAATTGCATTAACATTTATTAATAGCAAGTGGGCATCCAAGGGACCATGGCATTTCTTATTTATGTACCTTTTGGCAGTATTGTTGATAGGTAGTTTCATAGCCCCCACTGTTCTATTTCTTCTCTTTTATTCCCTTGTGCAGGAGATATATACAGAACTTGATGTAAAGAAGGGAAATAGATATGCTAAATTGCTTATGGTGGGAACCGCTATAGTAACTTCTATATCTTGTGCTATGACCCCAATAGCACATACTTTCCCTTTAATGGCTTTAGGTTTTTATGAAAATGAAACCGGAATTGCTATTAGTTATTTTGAATACCTAAAATATGGCCTACCGATTGGGTTACTTCTATTTGGGATTCTTATGGGTATACTCTATCTATTCAATAGAAAACATACGGAGGATTTTCCTAAAATAAAAATTAATTCTGAATCACTGCAGAATAAAACAAGAATAACCGTTCCAGAAATTATATCCTCTGTAGTATTTCTAATTGTGGTATGTATGTGGATTTTGATTGGCATCATTCCATCAAAGGTGCAGACCTTGAAAGCATTGAGTACGACTGGGCCTGCCATGATAGGAATTTGTCTGCTTTCTCTTAGTTGCTATAAAGGTAAACCAATATTTAATTTCTCTGAAGCCATTGTTAAGGGAGTTTCTTGGAAAAGCATTATGCTATGTTCTGCCACATTAGCATTGGGTTCGTTCCTGACCTCACCTGATTTTGGTATTACTGCATTTATCGGTGAAAAGTTTGCAACATTATTAAATGGAACATCTGTACATCTAATTATCTTGTTGGTAGTGGCAATGGCTATTATACTAACTAATCTGATGAGTAATATAGTTACCACTACAGTTGTGTATAATATTTCAATGCCGGTGATAATTGCTATGGTGGCAAGCGGAATAAACATTAGTCCCGAGTTGATAACTATTATTATTGGACTTGGGGCATCCCTTGCTTATGCAACACCCCCGGCAATTGCACATATTGCAATTGCAGCTGGTTCGGAATGGGCAAACCCGAAGGATATGTTGAAATATGGTGGTATAATGACTGTTATTTCAGTTATAATTGTATGGTTAATAGCTTTACTGTGAAAATAGGAGGACGAATTTAATGGATGAAAAAACCAGTAAATTAACACCGGAAATGCTGGAAAGTTTACGTAACCGTATATCCGAAATTGATTTGGATATTTTGGAGCTTCTCGAAACAAGAGTATCAATTGCTACTCAGATTGGACTATGGAAGAAAGAAAATAACCTTCCTATATACGCTCCGGAAGTAGAAGCAAGGAAAATCAAATTTCTTTCTTCTAGTTGTGAATATCCAGGTTTGGTTGAAGCGATTTGGCCGGTTATTATGTGTTATACCAGAACAGTAGAATAATAATTTTTAAAATCTATAAAATACCCCATTTTGGGGTATTTTTAATCTTGTATTTTCAACTAACATATGCTATAATATTAAGGAAGAAAAGGAAGGTGGATTTAAAAATGAAGGTAATAACCCCAACAGAAAAAGAGGTATTTAATAGTTTAAGGTTAGGTGGTTGTACCTGGTGTGGGGGTCAGGGATGTCAGTGTTATTCAAGACAGTTAAAGAATTGTTATAAAGAGGAAGAGAAAAGACTTACAAGGGTTGAATATACAGAAGAGGAAATAAAAGAGTTTCAAGAGGTAAATAAAAAAACATGGCAAGATATAGAGGAGGTACTTAAAAGTGTATTTGATTAAGGGGTATATATATGAATAAGGTGCTAAACCATATAAAAACGATTAATAGACATAGATTAGAAGTTTTTAAGTGTATGAGGGATTGTGGAAAACCCATTCAAGGTTTATTACACGATCTGTCCAAATACAGTCCAGCTGAATTTTTTGAAAGCATTAAATATTGGACAGGTAAAAGAAGTCCAATTGAATTGGCAAAAGAGGATAAGGGTTATTCTCTCGCATGGTTTCACCATAGAGGCCGAAATAAACATCATTCCCAATATTGGTGTGATATTTCATTCGGGGAAGTTATACCTTGTGAAATTCCGTGGAAATATCTTTTGGAGTTGATATGCGATGGTGTCGGAGCCGGAAAGGTTTACAATGGGGAAAATTGGACTTGTAAAACTCCCCTTGAGTATTATAAAAATCGTGATAGTAAATCTTTTTATCACATTAATACCCGGAAGAAGTTGGAATTTTATTATCAATATATTGCAATTAATGGATGGGAAAATTTTGCACATAGGGTCAAATATGGGGGAGATTTCTATGAAAGCACCTTTAATTAATCCCTATTATTAATATATAATTTAATTTGGGGTATAAAGAGTATGTTATATCATAATTATAAGGTAAACCCGGGTGATACAAGCCCCTTGGATACAAAAATCAACCCTAAGGTTAAGGTTATGCGAGTAGCAACCAGACAATCTTTACCACTGGATGCAAGCATGGGTGACATATGTTTTACCACCGATACCAAAGATTGTTTTATTTTTAATGGGTTTAATTGGGTTCTTTCAAGTAATACTGAAAATGGGAATAATAGTATATTACAAAAGAAAAGATGCCCTTATTGTAATACAATTATTTCCGATGAAGATATTCATTGTAAATCTTGTGGGGCTCCGGTTTAAAAAATTAAGAAGGGATGATTTTTATGAATGGTTCAATTGGTATGAAAAACGAGTATAGTCCTACTCTGCTTATTCTTCCAATGCTTGGAAGAAAGATTCCTGATTACCCAGGATTCAGAGATTGTTTTGTTAAAGATGATAAAATTTTGATCTATGTCAGGGACAATCCAAATAATCAAAACTATACACCCTGTAGAGAGAAGTTGATGAAGGATAAAAATTTTATTGGTAGTTGGGGTGATGAACAGGATTCAACACATATTTATTATTCCTTCACAGTACCAAAGAAATGGAAATCAGATTTTAAAAAGATTACAAATGGTAATATAAAAGATGTTTCTGATAAGTATATTGATTATCTAAGAAAATTTTATGATAATAACCCCATAATTGATATTATATTTGGTAGAGAAATGAAAGAGGTTTAACCATATGAATAAGGAAACACTGAATGATATTATTAATATCACAAATGGTAATGCCAGATGTACCATGCTAGAAGGTTATGGTGGACCATTTGGGGCGTCAGTTATAAAGGATGATAAGGTTATTAGTTATGCATCCAATTCTGTTTTAAAAGACAATGATCCAACTGCACATGCCGAGATAAATGCAATCCGCATGGCATGTAAGTCCCTTGGTACCTATGATCTTTCCGGATGTGAATTGTATACTACTTGTTACCCATGCCCAATGTGTCTATCAGCAATTATTTGGGCAAATATAAAAAAGGTGTATGTTTCTTGTTCTCCGGAGGACGCTGAAAAAGCGGGATTTAGGGATAAGTTCATGTATGAATATCTGTCTGGGGTAAATGAAGAAAAGTTGGTTGATTTTGAATATGTGGATAATAGTAAGTCCCTGGAACTTTTCCGGGAATACACAGAGCTTGGAAAAACTATATACTAAAGTAAAATAAAGGATAAAACATGAACAACAACATAAAATACTTAGTGGCGTATGATAGTCCATTTTTGGGTTTAGCGGGTTACCCTGGGGTTAGTATTGATGCAAAAAATATTGAAGATGCTAGAAATATAGCACTTCAATTTAAACTTGCAAAATATAAAAATGTTGTTATTTTCACGGATGAAAATTTTCGTTTGGATCACCCAGCATATGATTGGGAATTTATTAATCAACATTTGATAGAATCTTATGAAAACTAAAGAGACCCTAGATTTAGAAAAGTCCCTATTTCGATTTACTAATCGGTTGGGGACTTTTGGTTGCTTTGAAGTTACCATTGGGTGGGCTGGTAAAGAACGTGTGGACTACATGACCTATGACACCAAAGGGGATTTCAAATGTTTTGAAATTAAAGTAAGTAAAAAAGATTTTCATTCAAAACATCATAACACTTTTGTCGGTCATTTAAATTATTATGTGATGCCTGAGGAGTTATGGGAACAGGTTAGGAATGAGATACCTGAAGATGTGGGTGTTTATGTAAGTATTGGGGATTCTTTAGTTTCTGTAAAGAAAGCAAAACGAAGAAAAGTGTCCCCGGAAGATATTGAAATTCTTAAAAATTCTTTTCTACGGTCTGTTTACAGATATGCCCAAAAGTATTTTGAATCAGAAGATGAATTGATTATTGAATCACATAAAAGGCGTATAAAGCAGTTGGAAAAAGAAAAGTTGGAATACCAGCATAAATATTTTAAAGTGATAAAGAAAGTATACGACAAGTATGGAACATTTCGTGGGGCAGATTAAAAATACACTTAATAGCACATGTATTAAATAGCCCTTTATTTTATATACTAATATCTATAAAATTATGATATAAAGGGGGTTTATTATTATGGGAAAAATATATATAGGAACTGATAAAATTAGTGGGGTGAAGATTGTTTCTCCTCCGGTTAATACAGCCGATGCCACAATTACAGAAGCTGATGTTTTGGCATCTAAAATTGCGTATGGACCAAACGGTAGAGTTGTTGGCACCTTGGTACCCCTTGATACATCCGATGCCACAATTACCGCCGGGGATGTTTTGGCCTCCAAGATTGCCTACGGTCCAAATGGCAAGGTTACTGGAACATTAGAAGTGTCACAGTATTATACCGGGGTTCAGGAACCCGCGGAATCGTTGGGTGAACCTGGGGATCTATATTTTCTAGTTGAGGAATAATAATTATGGCAACATATGATTTTACATCTGATAATCCTGTAATTAATTCTTTATTAGCTAATGATATTATACAATGTACCGGGGCTAAGAGACAAGAAGTTGAAATTATGCTGCCGGCAGGAACATATAAATTGGAATGTTGGGGGGCTCAGGGAGGTTATCGTTCCAATAGTAACATGGGTGGAAAAGGTGCATATGCTACAGGTGTATTAAATTTAAAATCCCCTACAACTGTATATATGGTTGCGGGTGGTTACCCCACTGCTAACGGTGCTGGAGGTTTTAATGGTGGTGGTAGTCGTGCTACCTATAAAGGTGGTGGCGGGGGTTCTGATGTACGTATTGGTACCAATAGTTTATATGCCCGTGTTATTGTAGCCGCTGGGGGAGGTTCTGATGGTGCCGCTGATAAAGCAGGTGGACCAGGGGGTGTGGATACGTCTTTGGCAGGATCAACCAGTTATGGCACTGTCTTAAATAATGGTACCTTTGGTGTTGGAGGTGTAGGACAAAACGGTTCTTCTGGCTATGCAGGGGCTGGTGGAGGCGGTTGGTATGGAGGTTCTGGATGTAAACCCGATGACTCTAGAGATGATGATAGGGGTGGTTATGGTGGAACATCCTATGTATATACTTCTTCTACCGCTAGTAGTTATCCATCGGGTTGTTTATTAAATTCAGATTATTATTTAACTGATACAAATCGTTTGGCTGGTAATGCATCATTTACATCATACAGTGGTACAACTGTTACAGGCACCACTGGTGACGGTGCTGTTCGGATAACTGTTCTAACCATAGCATCAAAATTCAGGTTTAAAACTTCTTCATGGAAAATACCAAATAGGATATATCAAAAGGATAGTATAAATGGTTGGCAGGTCATAGAGGAAAGCGTTCTTAAAACACAGTTAGACAATGGTCATCATTTTAATAATTCCACTTCCCTATGATGATCATACTGTTTTACTTTTACATGGGGATGATATAACTGATAGTAGTGCCTTTAATAAGGTACTTACAAATGTAGGGGTTGTAGCAAGTTCGGACCAGAGTAAATTTGGTGGGAAATCTTTATATTTTGATGGATCTTCTTACCTTACTTTAGCCCCATTTAATTTTTCTGATAAAGAATGGACAATTGAGTGGTGGGAGTATCCTCTTTCAACTTCGTGCGGTAGTATATTCTCATCTTTTGTGCCAACTGCTTATGCTACTCTTTGTGGTGGGTTCACAATGACATGTGAGGGTTCATCAAAAATGAGATTCTATGGTAAGAGCGGATTAACACCTAATAGTAATGGGTGGGATATAAAGAGCTTGTTTGACATGTATACTATACAAGCAAATACTTGGACACATAGGGCTGTTCAAAGAAATGGTAATGCCATGTTTATATTTACTAATGGTGAATTAACTAATTGCACTGATGTGTCAGGTGCTTTTAGTTATAGCGCTGATTACCCAATGGGAATAGGGTGTTGGGCGAAAGATATGCTAAATAGTAACTATTTATATAAGGGGTATATGGATGAATTCCGTATTTCTAATATTGCCAGGTACCCAGTAGTACTAAGTAATAGTCATTCCACGAGTTTTACTGCTAATGGCACAGTTGGTTCTGTATCTGAGGGACCCCTACAAAATTCACGGGCATTATCGATGACCAATATGTATATGGACATAACACACCCGGATATACCCAGTCTTTCCACTAACAATTTTACTATAGATTGGTGGGAAAATAGAAATTTTGCTGCAGAAACCAATTCAAATGGTCATGGGTTAGTTTTATTAGGTTTTAATACGGATCAAACTTATGCTTTTCTGGTTGGTTATGGTTATAATACTAGTTCCGTGGGTACTGGTTATACTTCTTATATATCTTCTAATGGTACTAGTTGGAATTTAGCGTCACAGATTCAGGTTGGAGATCTGTTAAGTAACCAATGGGTTCACCGGGCAGTTGTAAGGGATGGAACAGATGTTAGATATTATCAGAATGGGGCATTAACCACAACAATCAATAATGTTTCTTCCATAAACATACCCACTTCAAAATTAAGATTAAATTATGCTTGGGCAGCACAGTCTATTCAGGGTAGTATATGTGAATTTAGATTATCTAATAATGTAAGATGGAATAATAATTTTAGTGTTCCAACTTCCCCATATGAATTGGATAACAACACAATGATTCTCATCCATGGAGGAACTACAGCACAGTCTGCTTTTGCAACATCCCCATTTTCTACTTGATAAAAATATAATTCATTGAATATTAATTAACCCTTGTAATTCTCGAAAACATATGCTATAATATTAAGGAAGAAAAGGAAAGGATATTAATAGCAATGATGTATTCAGAATTCCTTGATAAAACAGGGTTCACAGAAAAATATATTTCGTATACCATGTATACAGATTTTATTGAGCCTTGTTATATGGAAAGTTCATTAACCCAGGAAATCTTTTGTAAAAGATTTTATAAATTACATAAGAAATTAGTTGTACCCGCTGTGGAATTTTTGTTTAACACTGTTGACACCAGTATTTTAGAGAATTATGTTTTTGGGGATAAGGCAGATACACCAAAACAAATATTTGATATAGAAGCCATTAATAATAAATTGTTGTGTGGGTTTCTGATAAATGTTAAAAGACGTAAATATAAAGAATTGCTTTGAATTATAAGAGTTTATATATTAAAATTATTGTGATCAATATTGAGTCACTATAATTCAAGTAAAATCGGAGGTACCTATATGATAAAAATTCTAGAATCAAAAAAGCTAATTGAAAAACAATTAGATGATGTGCTTACAGGACCACTATCAGGATACAACGGCATAACTGTGGTGAAATACCTGGCAAGTTATGGTCTTGATGTTGAAAATACAACATTTGTAGAAACAGACCCATCGCAGTTGAAGAAGGATCAGAATATATTGTTTATTTTTGCTATGGCTGGTTCTAAGTTTAACCCAGAAACACAGGAACGTACACCACAATTATACTATAGAACGTGTCTGTACGCAAAAGGAAAAAAGCAAGCTGCAGGTACATTAAGAAAGCAGGATGACTATGTGGATAGAAATGGTAACATATTACCCCCGGGTAATAAAGATTTATCCAATGCCAGCTTTAAATTCTTGGTTACCTACTGCTATGCTGCATATGTTTTAGATGACGAATTAGTATGGTCCACAGATAAAAGAAAGCAAAGACAGGATGCCAAAAAGGGTTCAATTGAAAGACAGAGGACCGGTGCCGGTGAAATGGATTTTTATACTGGGGACAAAATAGATAAGTCAGGTTATGTAATTGAGAAAGATAAATACCGTAAAATGTTGGCGACAATTCATAAAGATGCTTATCGTAAATATTTCGATGAGGCAATTGATCTTTATAATGCGGCAACTGAAAAGCTCGAATCTGACATTAAAAAGAGCATGTCACTGGATGCAGATCCAGATACTAAACAGATAAGTTATTCAGACCAAAAAATCTTGCAATCTTTTATAGGGGATATAAAGAGTAATCTTATTAACTTTGCAGCTCAGTTTAGAAGAAATAATGCCCAGTATTTGGTTATGTATGCCGATTTTCTTAAACGGAACCTTGAAAAATATAGACAACCGGTAAAAGACATACTTTCTAAATATAACTAATATTTAAATAAAAAACAGTCCAATTATAAACCAATTGGGCTGTTTTTATCTTGTTTTATATTGACATTTTTAGAAATATATAATAATATATTTATGTATAATAAT